>OFFJ01000904.1_pt1 | contig 23183 bp, 26 predicted proteins | sample 1521261 | NCBI WGS metagenome assembly OFFJ01 (sample SAMEA3504122, study PRJEB24116) | mouse gut metagenome | biome: mouse gut; feature: mouse-associated habitat; material: faeces | place: Denmark | collected 2011 | reverse complement strand
GAGAGGGCAAAGGCGAGGGCGGCGAGCCTGCCGTTACCCCCGAGTTCATCGCTATGGTGATGGAGGCGCTGAAGGACTGCACGAAGTCCAGCGGCGAGCCCAGCGCCCAGAAAGGTGCCGATCCCGCTCCCCAGACCGCGCAGAAGGCCGCTCCCGCCGTTGGCGGCGGTGAGGGTAAGGCTGCGGCCCCCGCTGCTCAGCCCCAGCGCAAGTACGCCGGCATCTTCATGGCTACGCCCCCTGCGCGCGGCTCCGCTCAGCAGGGCAGTGACTTCAAGACCCGCATCGCGTCCATGTCCGAGCTGGAGCGCCGGAAGACCACCCTTGGGATGTTCGGACGCGCTGTGAAGTGCATCCACGCCTCCCGCGGCGACCCCGAGAAGGCCGCTTTTACCGCCGAGCGGAAGTTCCAGGATGCGGAGATGGCCCACGAGTTCAAGGCTCTGTCCGCTACCGTCCCCTCTGACGGCGGCTACCTCATTCCCGAGATCTACGCCAACGAGGTTATCGAGCTGTTGTACCCCGCCACCGTCATTTACGCCCTGGGTGCCCGGCGGCTGGGTATGTCCAACGGCAATATGAACATTCCCAAGATTAAGACTGGTTCCCGCGCAATGTTCGTTGGCGAGAACCGGAAAATCGTCAAGACTGAGCCCAAGTTCGGCAACCTGAAGCTGTCCGCCAAGAAGCTGACCGCTCTGATTCCCATGAGCAACGACCTCCTGCGTTCTACCAATTTCGACAACGATGTGATCGTGGGCCAGGACGTGACCCGGCAGATGGCCCTGGGCGTTGACTTCGGCGCCTTCTCCGGCTCCGGCGGCGAGTTCCAGCCTCTGGGCATTCTGAACAACAAGGCCGTCAAGAACTTCGATGTGTCCAAGCTGGGCGCCGAGTACGCCAGCACCGACGGCAAGCTGACCGCTATGTTCCCCAACTACATCGTGGCCGCCGTTCTGAAGAACAATGTCTACGCTGACGGCCTGGGCTTTGTGTTCAACACCAGCGTGGAGCAGTATTTCAAGTCCCTGCGTGATCAGGTGGGCGGCTTTATCTTCGCCGAGGAGATGAGCAAGGGCACCCTGGCTGGCTATCCCTACAAGACCACGAACCTGATGCCCACCACCGATGACGGCAAGACCAGCATCATCTTCGGCAACTGGAATGACCTGGTCATCGGTGAGCAGGGCGCTCTTGAGGTCGAGACCGACCGCTCTGCGGCTTGGACCGATGAATCCGGCACTCTCGTGTCGGCCTTCGAGAACGATCAGACCCTGATCCGCGCCATCAACCATGTGGACACCGGCCTGCGCCACGAGGAGAGCTTCGCCGTGGCTACCAAGGTCGCTGTCCCCGTCTAAGTAAGGAGGATGCACCATGAAGCGTGAACTGTTCCAGAACATCACCGCGATTCCCTATACCTCCGGCGATGCCATCGACCGGGAGGGCTTCCTCTCCGCCGTCATCGGAGCCAACGTTGCTTCTGAGGCCGAGGTGACCGTCAAGGTGGAGCACAGCGATGACGGCGAGACCTTCGTGCCTGTGACCGATGAGCTGGTGTTCCCCGAGGCCAAGACCAAGGGCGGCGAGTACACCTTCAAGAACGAGCCCATCAAGGCCGAGGACGTGGAGGGCGATGTGCCTGCTGGCGGCGTGGTCAACATTGATGTAGACCTGGTCGGCCTGAAGAACATCGTGAAGTTCACTGTCACCGGGAACGATGGCGGGCTGGTCGTTGTCCTGGGTGACAGCGCCGCCCAGCCTGTGTAAGGAGGGCGCACCATGCCGAGGTATTACAACAACATCGTGAAGCCGTCCACCAACAAGGCGGTTATCCCTGGGCAGGAGCAGAAGGGCGGCAAGACCCCGTCCGAGAATCCCCCGAAGGACCAGAAGAAGAAGGATGAGACCGGCGGGCAGTAGTCCGCCGGTCCTTCAGTTAGGAGGCCGATATGCTTGCCGCAAACGCACTGACAACGCTCGAGCGTATGAAGTTGATGCTCGGGCTGACGAATAAGGATGCCTCCCTGGAAAAGCTGAAGCTGATGCTGGGCTTGCCTGCGGACAGCGAGGTACCGCCGGAGCAGCTGGAGCAGATGCTCGGCCTGGCGGGTGCCGAGGATGAGCAGACCGACCTCATTGTCGAGATGCTGATCAACCGGGCCTCGTCCTGGATCGAGAACATGATCGGGCGGCACCTGGGCAAACAGTCCTACCGGCAGTGGTATGAAGCCGATGGGGAACGGGAACTGGTGCTGCTGGAGTATCCCATTGTCAGCATTGAGAGCATCCGGGAGAGCGGCGAGCTGGTAAGTCCCAACCGCTATGACTTCGGGCAGACTGGGCATATCGGTGTCGTGTATCGTGACGAAGGCTGGCTGAAGGCCGGATGGCGGCGTGGGCTGGCCTATGACATCGTAGCCAATAAGCGGGTCATTGAGGTGTGTTACACGGCGGGATACGTCCTGCCGAAGGATGCCACCGATGATGACCCGCAAACGCTCCCTGCCGATCTGGAAGGGCTGCTGTGGGACATGGTGGCTCAGGCATACGCCAGCTTGCAGAATGGTTCCCAGGGGCTGAGTTCGTTCTCGATTTCCGATGTGAGCTGGAAGTTCGACAAGTCCACAAACCCCGAGTGGGTGCGGACGGTCAATCTGTATCGGAGGTATTGAGATATGGCTGGCGTTGAACAAATCCTGGAGGAATTCAACCGATTGAAAGCTGCCTGCCAGGAGATGGAGCAGAAGAAAATCGTGGTCGGCATCGTGGGAAACGGTGCGGATTCAGAGATTCTGGCCATTGCCCACGCCCATGAGTACGGCGCCACCATCAGGCCCAAGGAAAAGAAGTATCTCGCCATCCCCCTGACCAAAGAGGCAGAGGCGGCGGGATCTCCAACGGTCTTCAGTGACCTGCGCTTTGTCAACGCCAAGGACGGGAATCTGCTGATGGTTCGGGACAAGAAGAAGGGCCGGGGCAAGGACAAGGCCGAGAGCGAGGCCCTGTTCCTGCTGGTGAAAAGCGTGACCCTCCCTGAGCGTTCCTTCATCCGTGCCAGCTTTGACAGCAGCCAGGGGAAACTCAGCGATATTGTGTCCAAGGCTCTGGGGAAGGTTTTGACAGGGGACACAACACCCTCCGCTGCCGCTGAATCCATCGGCGCCCAGGCCGCTCAGTTGGTGCAGAACTACATCGACGAGAACCATGTCACGCCTAAGTCTAAATACTCCAAGAAGCAGATTCATACCACACTGTATGAAACGGGCACACACATCCGTGACCGAATCAGCTGGAAGGTGGAGGATAAGTGATGTTCTACAATACGCCGCGGCTACCGCGGCCGCTACTCCACCCGCTGGTGGCCTATGACAAGGTTTCGGAGCCTGGACCCGCTGGGCAGTCAAGGCAGGTTACAAAGGCCGTTTCTGCCTTTATGGGCGTGGTGATGCCGCTGTCCAATAAGGACTGGGAACTGCTGCCGGAGGGCTCCTATACGCAGAACTCGCAGAAGCTCTACACGGACGGCCCTGTGACGCTGAAGCCCGGTCAGACCATCCGAGACACCTACGACGGCCAGCAGTACACCATCAAGACGGAGCTGGCCCACAACACCATCCACCCCATGCTGAGATACATCGTGGAAGGGGTGGTGCGCAAGTGACCATCGTGCAGGCCCGTGACGCAATCTGGGCGCGGCTGAAGGAACACATCGCCTGCCCCATCGTGCTGGCGGATGACATAGAGGATATGCCGGAGGCTCCGTACTGCTACTACAGCATTCTGGCCCCCAGGATCACCAACCATGCGTTCGGACTGGCCGAAATTGAAGAAACGCAGGATGGCTTTATTCGGCGGCGCTCCGAGCCGGTATCGGCCACGATGTCCTTTACCTTTTGCAGTAAAAACCGGGATGCCCCCGACAGCGGGTACATCTTCGGTGAGGATGAGGCGTTGGAACTGGCGGAAAAGGCCCACGGCTTTTTTCTACTAAACGGCCACAACATCGTGACCGAACACGGCGATATCGTCATCCAGAACATCGGCACTGTAGCAAACCGCTCTGGTTTTCTTGTCACGGACACCATACGCCGGTACGGGTTCGATGTCCGGTTTGGCTATGTGCGGACTGATGAGATGCCGACTACCACCATTCTGGACACCGGAATCAAAAGAAACATACATCAGCAAGAAGGAGGAAATGCCAAATGGCAAAAGACGTAATTGTCGTAGTAAAGCGCGATGCGATGCCTACGACCAAGGAAAGCCTTGACTACCTCCTCATCTCAACCACCGGGGCGCAGCCCGTCAAGGTGTACCGGGATGTGGAGAGCGTCAAGGAGGTGTTTGGCGATAAGGGGCCGACGCCTAATGCGAAGATCGTCCGCAAGGTTATGACCCTGACGAACCAGGGCAAGACCACGCTGGCCGAAACGCTCGTCAACAAGTTCAAGATCGTCGGCTTTGAGCCGCCCACCGCTTCCCCTGCCACTGCCGCCACCTTCGTTATCAACTTCGATGACGATGTGTTCTTGGAGACGGTGGAGGCCAATCAGACCATCTATGTGCGGATCGGCGGCGATGACAAGGCGGTTATCACCCTGACCGCCAAGTCCGAGGTGGATGACGGCAAGAAGCTGGCTGCTCTGTTCAAGGGCGCAAGTTTCACCAAGGGCGGCAAGACCTACACCGCCGCAGTGAAGGGTACGGTCGTCACCTTCACTGCCACTGAGGCCGGAGAGGCCGACAGCATCCCCGCGATGGTCAACATCTTCACGGATGAAGTCATGTCGCAGGAGCGTGTCTATACCAGCAAGAGGGAGTTCACCAACGGCAAGGATGCCATCTCCGCCCCGGATGCGCTTATCAACACCATTAAGCAGTTCCAGCAGGACGAGGACAACGACTGGTACTACCTGCTGACCGACCGGGATGAGGATGAGTATGTGATGGCTCTCGCCAAATTCGCCGAGGCCAGCGAGCCCACCGAAGCGGAACTTGGCGTCGGCGTGGAGGATCACCGCAAGTTCTACATGGGCCAGACCACCAACAAGGACTTTGCCTGCCTGACCGCCCGTGCCGCTGTCATTTACACCGACCCGGAGTTCATCAGCGAGGAACCCGATGCCTCGTACACAGGCAACGTTGGCCCGTTCTACCCCAAGAACGTGACCTGGAAGTTCAAGCGGCCCCAGGATGGCAACGCCTCCACCAGCGAGGGTGCCAAACTTATCTCCCTGCCTAAGCTGACTGAGGGCCAGAGGGATCAGCTCAACGAGAACCACGTCAACTATCTGACAGAGGAGTATAAGCGACAGTACGTCAAGGAGGGCGTGTGTCTGAATGGTGAGTTCATCGACACCGTCCTGGGCGGTGACTGGATCGCCAAGCGGATGCGTGATCTTCTGTACGACATCCTGCTCAATAACGCTAATGTCGATTATGATGATGCAGGCTTTGCTCTCATTGCTACGGCAGTATCTCAGACGCTGGCGGAAGCCGCCGATGTGGATCACAACATCGTTGCCCGCGACCAGGAGAGCAAGGCCGGTATTTTCACGGTGAACATCCCGACATATGCGGAGAGCACCGAGGAACAGCGCCGGAACCGGGTCATGCCGGACATCACCTGGGAGGCTCTGCTGTGCGGCGCCGTGCATCAGGTGAAGACCAAGGGCGTCCTCCGCGCGTCGTTGTAAAAAGGAGGGTAAACGATGGGAACTCTTTTGAGAAACTATGACCCCGAGAAGGTAAGCGTAATCTTCAACGGTCGTCAGATTCGTATGTTCGGCGATGATATTTTCAAGCTGGCCAGAGCCGGCGACAATGTATCGCTGAAGGTTGGCGTGCAGGGTGACGGCACCTATGTTGAAAACGCGGACAAGTCCGCTACGCTCACCATCACGATCCAGCAGCAGTCCCCGGACCTCCGGTATCTCGAAAGCTGTGCGGAGCGGAGAACGCAGGGCAGTCTTGCGCTGAACGACGCCAACGATGACGGCCGGAATATTTTTGCCCTGAACTGCAGGGTTCAGAAATTGCCTGACCGTGGGCGCGGCAAGGACGCTGCGGACGTGCAGTTCGTGTTTATTATTCCGCGGCTTGAACTCAACGACTGACGATGAAAGCCGCGAAGCGCAGCAGCAGTCACAAACACACCAAGCGGGGCCGGAACGCGATACCGTTTCGGTCCCGCACCGAAAATTATATGGGAGGCTTTACTATGGCAAGACAGAAAATCGTTACCGTGAACGGCGTGGACTACACGCTCCAGAGCGCCTCGTTCTCCTGGTACACCAACCTGACCGATCTGTACATCCGCCCCAACAGCGGCCGGAAGAACACGGCGAAGTACGCCGATTCCCTCATCAAGGGCTGCGTGATCGCCCCCCTCGAGGTTGCCAAGGGCGGCGTGAAGTTCTTCGATGACCAGGATGACATCGCCACCCCCAGCGAGCTGGTGCGCGAGATCGAGTCCTTTCTTACGGAGCGAGATGAGCCGGCCAGCGGCACGAAGGAGAGCGCAACGTAACGAACGGTTCTGGCGCATGACGTTCTGCATGGGCGGCATCAGCTACACCGAACTCAAAGCCATGGATCTGGCGGAGTTTGCTGAAGCGGAGCAGGCCCGGCTCCTTTGGCAGGACGTGTGGAGCAAGAAGCCCGACGAAGAAAAATGAGGGGAGGGATGACTTGTGGAAGAGGCCCGCGACTTATTGTTTGGCATAACTGTAAGCACATTTATTACAGAAGCCGAGGAAGATATCAACCACCTCCTGGGGATGCTTGGGAAGCTGCGGGCCGAGGCCGAGGATGTTGGCATCAACGCTGATACTGAACAGGCGTCCGAGAACGTCCGCGATTTGGCGGATGACATCGGGCGCCTTCAGTCCGATGCTGACAGTGCGGACATCGTTGTTGACGCGGACACCGAGCCAGCCGAGGAAAATGTCCGGGATCTGACCGGTACCATCGGTAGCTTGGGCGAACGCTCCGCAGACATCGACATTGATGTTGATACGGAGCAGGCCCAGACCGATGTGCAAAACCTGGAAGACCGTGTTACCAACCTCGGCCAGGACCCGCCCGACATCAGAATCGATGTTGATACCGATGAAGCCAGAGACAATATCCGCGATCTGACTGATGATATCGGTGACCTGGAAGACGATGCAGGTGGAATCGGAGCGGCTTTCCGCAAGTCATTCCTCGCTGGAATCGACAGCGGCAATAGCTTCTCCTCGTCCCTCCGGTCCGGAGTGGGCGGGGCTATTACCCAAATCGGTGAAAAGGTAACTGACTTCAAGGATAACGTCGTCACCAAAATGGGCGACGTCAAGGAGAGTGTTGTTTCCGGGGCAAAAAGCATCAAGGAAGGCTTTACCCACCCGATTGAAACCATCAAGAACGGCCTCGGCGGGGCAATAGACCATGCCAAAAGCCGCTTTACTGATTTTGTCCGCGGAGCGGACGATGCCGCAGACGCAGCGGACGATGTGGGCGATGCCGCTGGCGGTGCCCGGCCAGAGGTTGAAGACCTGGGCAACGCGGCGGAAGCGTCCGGCGGCAAGTTTGAGAAGTTTGGAGACATTCTGGGCGGCTTCGGAAAAGCCGCTGTTGCAGCTGTCACCGCAGCGACCGTAGCCATAGGAGGCTTCGCCGCTGCCTCGGTGAATACTGGGATGCAGTTCGACAGTTCTATGTCCCAGGTGGCCGCAACGATGGGTTACTCTGTGGCGGAACTGAACGACGCCACCTCCGAGGCCAGCCAGAATTTCTCCCAACTCCGCGAGTTCGCCCAGGAGATGGGCGCAAAAACCGCCTTTTCCGCAACGGAGGCCGCTGACGCTCTGAACTATATGGCGTTGGCTGGCTACGATGCCGAAACCTCTATGACCATGCTGCCGAACGTGCTGAACCTTGCGGCGGCTGGTGGCATTGAGCTGGCATCGGCGTCCGATATGGTAACGGACGCTCAGTCGGCGTTGGGGCTGTCGTTGGGGGAAACATCCGATCTGGTGGACAAGATGGCGGCGGCAAGCTCCAAGTCCAACACCAGCGTCCAGCAACTCGGCGATGCCATCCTGACCGTTGGCGGCACAGCCAAGAACCTGTCTGGCGGTACGACAGAGCTAAGTATGGCTCTGGGTGTTCTCGCAGATAACGGCATCAAGGGCGCTGAAGGCGGCACGGCCCTCCGCAACATGATCCTATCCCTGTCCGCTCCTACGGACAAGGCGGCGGCGCAACTGGAAGCATTGGGTGTGAATGCGTTCGATGCAGAAGGCAACCTGCGTCCGCTGAATGAGACCTTCGGCGATCTGAACGGTGCGCTGTCCTCGCTGACGCAGGAGGAGCAGACCCAGGCGCTCAATGCGATTTTCAACAAGGTTGACTTGAAATCGGTCAACGCCATGCTCGGCACCAGCGCGGAACGCTTCGAGGAGCTGGGCGTGGCCATTGATGGCGCATGGGTCAACATGGGCAGCCTGTCCGAATCGCTGTCCGATGTGGGGCTTGACCTCACGGCTATGCAGGGCAACATCAGCAAGCTTGGCATCAGCGAAAAAGCGTTCAATGACATTCTCAAAACATCCGGCGGTAATGCGGAGCTGTTTGCCGATTCGCTGCTGGAGGCCGCAGACGCGGGTACATCCCAGGCCGATGTTATCGCTGCCCTCGGCGGGAACCTGGATGACCTGCAGACCGCCTTTGACAACACGACAGGCGCGGCCCAGGCTATGGCCGATACCCAGCTGGACAATCTGGCTGGTGACATAACGCTGTTCAAGAGCGCCCTGGAGGGCGCTCAAATTGTTATCTCCGATGAGCTGTCCCCGTCCCTGCGGGAATTTACTCAATTCGGCACAGACGCCGTCACAAGGCTCTCCGAGGCATTCCAAGAGGGAGGGCTGACCGGGGCAATGGGCGCCCTGGGCGGCATCCTGAGCGATGGCCTGGGAATGATCGTTGAAATGCTGCCCACCGCTATTGACGCGGGGATGCAGTTACTCGGCGCATTGGGCCAGGGCCTTTTGGACAATACGCCGCTGATTATCGATGCGGCCATCCAGATAGTTACCCTGCTGGGTGACGGCATTCTGAGCAGTCTCCCCGTGCTGGCGGGGGCCGCGATGGAAATCGTGGCATCGCTGGCATCCGGCCTTGGCGGGATGCTTCCCACGCTGATCCCGTCCGTGGTCGAGACTGTGATGCTCATAGCCGAAACGCTGATAGAGAATCTGCCCCTTGTGATTGACGCAGGGATGCAGCTTGTCAGCGGCCTGGCAGATGGCATCATTGGTGCTGTCCCTGTCTTGATTGGGCAACTGCCGGAGCTCGTCGACCAGATACTCGGATTCCTGTCTGAGAGCCTGCCGACCTTCCTGGAACAAGGAGCAACCCTCCTGACCACGATAGGCGAGGGCCTGATGGGGGCCATCCCTATGCTGGTTGAGATGCTGCCAGAGATCATCACATCCATCTGCGGCTTCGTCACGGAGAACCTGCCCACGATTCTGGAGCAGGGCGTTCAGATACTCACCACCTTGGCAACCGGCATCATCGGCGCCCTGCCTGAGCTGATTAGCCAGATCCCCGCCATCATCACTGGCATTGTCGGAACACTGACCGAGAATTTCCCCTCGATAGTCTCGACTGGCGTGACGCTGCTCCTGGAACTGGGGGCCGGTATCATTTCGGCAATACCGCAGCTTGTGGCACAGCTGCCGGCGATTGGTGCCGCCATCCTTGGCGCGCTGGGTGAAATCCCCGGCATGGTGCTGGGCGTTGGCAAGAGCATCGTAGAGGGCCTATGGAGCGGCATCTCGTCGATGGCAAGCTGGGTCAAGGAAAAGGTCACGGGCTTTGCCAGCGGGATTGTGGACGGCATCAAGGGCTTCCTGGGCATCCACAGCCCGTCCACTGTTTTTGCTGAAATCGGCGACAACATGGCCTTGGGTCTTGGTAAGGGCTTCGATGAGAGCATGAAGGACGTCACAGAGGATATCAAGGGAGCCATCCCGACGAACCTCGGCGGGCCTGAGATTGATGTTCCCGATCCGAACGGCCCGGCAGATATAACCTACGGTGTGTACCCGAATGTCGAGGGTGTTGACAGCATCGGCAATGCCATCGGGGACGCCGTTTACAAAGTCAGCCCCATCTTTGAGGACATCGCAACCCCGAATGTGTCTGACATCTACTACGGCGTGAACCCGCTGATTGAGGATTTCGACCCGTCCGGCTATGATCCCGATGATGACGGTGGGAACGGAGGAGACGGCTATCCTGATTCCAATGGCGGAACCGGCAACGGCGGTGCGCCCGGCTCAGGCACTGTCACCGGGGACGGTGGCGGCTCTGGTGGGGCCACCTTTGCACCGGAGGTCAACATTCAGATCATCGTGGAGGGCAACGCAGACCGTGAAGCCCTGGAAGAGCTGCGGGAGCAGCTCGAAGCAGAATTCGAAGCCAAGATGAGGGCGATGTACGAGGAGTTCCGCGAGGAGGAGCTTCAGCAAGCGGCCCTCAAGAATCAGTACGCATTTTGATTGGAGGTGACGGTATGGCCTATATACTCACCAGCAGGAAGGGCGGCACAGTCCGTTTCGAGGCTCTGAAGAACGGTGTGGTTGAAAAGGAAAGCGAAAGCTACAGCAGCACCGTCACCTCCAACCCGATTGAAAATGGAGCGGAGATTAACGACCATGTGAACAACGCCTCGGGCACACTGAACCTCTCGGGCGTGATTATTGGCGGCAACAGCGCGATAAACACCTTGAAAGCCATGCGGGCCTCTCGGGACATTATCACTTACATTGGCGCAACCAGGATGAGCAACCTCGTCTTCACAAGCCTCAAGTTTGACCGCACATCCAAGAATATGAACGGCGCGACGTTCACGGCAACCTTGAAGCAGGTGCAGATCAGTTCCGCCGAGTACGTCCCGATGGACGGTGAGCTGCCCATGACCAGTCAGGATGATGGAAAGGCTGAAGACCAACAGCTTGCAAAAACGTCCAATGCCGGTCTGATGACCGTTTCCCTGCAATCCGTGAGTTCGGCCAGCATGGAGCGGCACGGGGAGGCATACACGCAGCCCAGCAGCTCTGCGCCGCTGACGAGACAAACTGGGGCCTATGATGGGCTGGCCATGTAAGGGGGCGCGATTATGGCCTTGCAGCTGATAGATCTAAATTCCGATGTGGAGTACATCGCAATCGACACGGCGCGGGTACCGTATACGTTTTCCGTCAAGCTGACGGACCGGACATACTCCTTCACCGTCAAGTACAACGATATCGGGAAGTTCTTCACGATTGACCTGCTCGATGTGAACGGAAACGTCCTGGCCTTTGGCGAGATTGTCCGCTATGGCCGCCCGCTGTTTAACGTAATCGAGGATGAGCGGTTCCCGATTCCGGTCATTATTCCGTCCTGCATCACCGGGGAGAACGTCTCGGAGGTGACGTGGGAGAACTTCGGAAAGGACGTCAAGCTGTACCTCCACGAAAGGAGGACCATCTGACATGGCGTTCTGGATTCGGGCCGCTACCCTCGTCATTGGCAGCAACAAGTACGACCTGGACGGGATGAACTTCACGTTCGACATTCCCTTTGAGGACAGTGACGAGCCCCCGGTGGCCACTGTTACCGTGACGAACCTGTCCGCCAATACCCGCAACAGCATCAAAAAGGATGACCCGGTGATACTGAACGCCGGCTACCAGGGGAATGTGGGTTGCATCCTGGTCGGCAAAGTGGTCGGCCTGAAGCACAAGCAGAGCAACGTGGATTGGACATCGACCCTGACTGTCCAGCCCTGCGCCGAGGAGATCCTTGGGCGGATCGTGAACAAGACCTACACGGAGAACATGAAGGCGTCGGCAATGATCCGCGACCTGTTGAACATCTTCGGCGTGGAGGTTGCTAAGTGCGAGCTGTCCATCGACAACAGCTACCCCCGTGGCCGCGTCTGCCGCGGCAATCTGAAGAAGGTACTCACGGAGATTGTGGTGAGCGAGTGCAAGAGCCGGTTCATCGTCCGGGCCACCGGGCAGCTCTACATCACAAAGGCCGATGATGGCATCAACAACGGCGTCACACTCACCCCGGCGACCGGCCTTCTCCGTTCTGACGAGGAGACCGTTGCCATCCAGGTCGAGACAGACCTAAACTCGCAAAAGACCGGGGAGGACCGGAAAGAGGACACCATCTCCCGTTCCTGTCTGCTCAACTACAACATTGCCACTGCCGAGGTCGTGAAGGTTCAGTCCAGCGATTTGAATGGCCGGTTCATCGTTGTAAAGGGCAACCACAAAGGGGGCAGGACGGGAGATTGGAAGACCTCAATGGAACTGAAACCCTACTGAGGAGGGATAGCTTATGGGACTGGCCGATGTAAACCCGTACAACTACCAGCGGATTCATGATGACAGGCTCCGGGAGTCCATCTGCGTGGCCGCCACAGTCCAGGTGATGTCCTTCGACCCGGTAAAGATGACCGTGAACGTCCAGCCGCTCTCGAAGCACCTGGAAAACGGCAAGTACGAAAGCCAGCCGCCGATTCTGAAGGTGCCCATCGCCCTCACGCACTGCGGGGGCTTCATCTTCCGCCCCTGGATCAAAGAGGGTGATATCGGAACGGTCGTGTATCTGGATCACGATATGGACGCCACTGTCACAGGCGGCAAAGAGGCCAAGCCCCTGACAGAGCGGAACCACGCCACAACCGATGCCATCTTCATTGGGGCGCTGGTGGCCGGCGATTACGAGGTAAAGGGCCTGCCGGACGAGAGCATCTGCATCGCCACGGAGGATGGAAAGATATACGTCGCGGTCACGAAGGACAAGGTGATCATCAAGAACGAGGACACCACCGCCGAGTTTACCGATACCACGATTGACATGAAGTCCACCGACATGACCATTACGCTGGGCGGAAAGATGGTGGTCACAACCGGCGATAAGGTGTATCTGAATTAGGAGGCGATTGTATGCCAGCGGCCACAAGGCTGAATGACAACTGCACCGGACACGATGCCTGTCCTCCCGTCCCTCTGGCAGAGGGAAGCCCCAACGTCTACATCAACGGGCGTCCGGCCGGGCGTGTCGGGGATCACTATACCTCGCATGGCTGCGTTACGCATCCGGGCCACCAGGACGTGATTGCCGCTGGGAGTTCCAAGGTGGTCATCAACGGCAAGCCAGCCGCCCGCATCGGCGACGCCGTTTCAATCGGCGGCACCGTCCAGGATGGCAGTGGCAACGTGATCATTGGAGGTTAACCCCTCTGTAAGCGATTTTAAGCCGCCACAGCGCAGCCTTTTGAAAACCCAACAATCTACCCGCCCCAGGGCAAAACCCCGCCCTCCTGGGGCCGCCACGCAAAAACTACGCCGGTTCTGGAAGGAGGCTCAGTGGCGTGGAAGATAACATGACCCTACTGATAGACCCGGAAACCCGTGACCTTGTTTTTGATGAGGGCGGGAACTTCGTGAAAATCTTCGGTGCTGACACCGCCGTCCAGAATGTGCGCCATGCGCTCCTGACCTGGAAAGCCGAGTTCTTTGCTGACCTGGTCCACGGCACCGACTACGAGAGCATCGTGGGCAAGAACCAGAACGAGATAGACCTCGATGAGGTGCAGGACATCATCCGGGAGGCAATCTTCCAGGAGAACGATGTTTCCCGGATAGATTCTATTTCCGTCTCATACGACGGGCGCAGTGTAACAACCGAGTTCACGGTAACTCTTGTGAACGGTGAAACCATTACATCGGAGGTGACAGCATAATGGCAAAGCCATCTGAATGGGGGCTGACTGATGCCGGTTTCCGGCGGCCTACATACGCGGAACTGCTCGATGCCCTCGAATACAAGGCACGGGAGCTGTTCGGCTCCAAAGCCAATCTGACAGTGCGCTCCCCGCTCGGAATTTTCCTGCGGATTTTCGCCTGGGTGCTGAACCTCCTGTTTTCGACCCTGGAGGACGTGTATAACAGCCGGTTCGTAGATACGGCGGTAGGCTCCAGCCTTCTCCACCTTGGCAGGATGATCGGCATACGGCTCCTGGGAGCGCAGAAGGCTATGGGCTATCTGACGTTCTCTGGCGATGATAACGTGGAAGTCCCGGAGGGATTTCTCGCAGAGACCACCGCAGGGATACAGTACGTCACGCTTGCCTCCGGGGTGATTACCGGGGGCAGCGTTACACTCCCGGCCTCCGCCGCTGTTGCCGGGCCTGACGGGAACACGGCAGAGGGAACCATCAAGAACATCACGAATCCGAAACTCGGGATCAAGTCCGTGATAAACGAGCGAGCTTTTGAAGGCGGCAGGAACACGGAAACTGATGATGAGTTCCGGGAGCGGTATTACCTGTCTGTGGACTTCGCTGGCGGCGTGAACATTGACGCCATCATTGCTGAGGTCTATGAGAACGTCGAAGCGGTGATTGCCGTCACGGGCGAGGAGAACGATACCGACTTCGAGAGCAAGAGCGGCCTTCCACCGCACTCCTTCGAGGTTGTGGCCTATGGCGGTCTTGATGAGGACATCGCCAAAGCCATCTACCGGCGCAAGGCCGCCGGCATCCAGACCTTCGGCAACACAATGGTTCCGGTCGTCACTGCCGCCGGCAAAACCTATGAGGTTCATTTCAGCCGCCCGGCTCCTGTTGGCGTGTGGGTCAAGGTGTTCAACCTCGTGACGGACAGCAAGTTCCCCTTGGACGGCATCGAGCGGATTAAGCGGGCCATCATTCAGCATATCGGCGTAAACACCCGCGGCGGGCTGAACATCGGCCAGGATGTTATCTGCGTGACACTGCCCACGGTGGTGCTGCGAGTACCTGGGGTGGTGGACTTCGACCTACAGCTCAGTCCTGATGGCGAAACCTTCAGCTGGAAGAACATCGAAATAGCCGCCAGGGAAAAGGCTGTCACCGATGAAAGCATGGTGATCGTGGAGTGAAGAACTATCTGGCTGATATGCTGTACGCTCTGACCAGCGCGTACACCCGCAAGGACTATGACAACCAGCAGCAGGGCCTCCCGGTGCAGACGAACATCGGGAAGCTGTTCTCCATCTTCGCCTGGGGCCTGGACATCGTCCAGGAGAACGCTGAGCTGGTGAAGCTGTGCGATGACATCGACCAGGCCAAGGGTGCCGTGCTGGATCGGTACGGCGCGAACTGGGGCGTCAAGAGGTTCAGTGAGAACGATGCCCTGTACCGGCTGGCAATCATCGTCAAAATCATGTCCCAGCTCTCCGGTGGCGATACAGACACGGTAATCCGGGCCGCCGCTCAACTGCTGGGCGTTGAAGACCCGGACATCGGGTTTGAGGATGTATTCCCAGCCAAGATTGCTCTTTATGTGGACTGGGCGCTTCTCACGCAGGAGCGGCAAGACCTGATTGAGCCGATTGCCTGGGCCATCAAGCGGATCATCGCCGCTGGCGTTGGAATGAGGCTCTATGTCCGTACCTATCGCACATATCGGTATGACCTGGACATCAACCACGGTGGCCTGATCGGTTCGTTCATTACCGCTCTGCCCGTCAGCCAAGACCGGGAAGGCACGGATGTGTGGAACGTCAACTTCGGAGGGTTCACACAGTCCGGCTTTAAGCCACCCACCATCGGGATGGATCGGAGCGGGCGCGATGAAGTAACGGTGCATCTCGGAGGCTATGAACGCTCGGGTTTCGCTCCGCCTCTGATGAGCGAGGACAGGACGGCCCACGCGCCCGTTCTGACGGCCCACGGCGCCGTTCAAACCCAAAGCATATCTACTACCCCACCTGACGTCAAAAGGGCCATCAGCGGCCCCAGGGACGGCACAGGCGGGGCATTTTTCCGCACCCACATTAAGTCCAAAAGAATCGATTAGAAGGAGGAGCGAGTATGTCCAGGTTTGAAGATGGGAGTTACGGCTCCCAGTCTGGCATTGCCCTGATTGCGAAAGTCCTCGCAGGACGATGCCGGATGAAGTACACAAGGGCGGCAATCGGGAAGGGTACGATCCCTGACGATATGACGCCCAAGACCATGACCGGCTGCGCCGATTACGTCATGGACGCCATGATTGCCGAGGTCTCCAACCCGGTAGACGGCGAGTGCCAGGTGACCGTCCAGATCAAGAGTGACAACGTGGAGAAGGGTTTCTACGGCACCAACATCGTTCTGTTTGCCGAGGACCCGGACGAGGGTGAGGTGGCCTACACCTACCTGTCCCTGGAGAATGAGCCGGAGTGGATCAGACCCGCCAGTTCCATTGTCGGCAAGCTCGCCACGTTTGATCTCATTGCCGCTGTGGGCGATGTTGATGTGGTGGAGGCTGTCATCGACCCGGATGCCCTGATGACCAGGGCGGCGGCGGAACGGCTGATTGCGGAGTCCACGGCCCTGTCTGGGTCTGAAATTTACATCCCGAAGGATGGATGGAAGCCTGTCGATGCCGAACAGGAGGAGCTTGAGCACGGGCTCACACTCTATCAGGACATCGCGCTCAACGGCGTCAGGGCCGACCAAATCCCGAACATCGCCTTCCGCAAGGATGACATCGGGGTTGCAAACTATGCCGGGATGTGCAGCACCGCCCAGAGCCTTGACGGGGCGATCCGCATTTGGGCCGAGAGGACTCCGAGCCGGGACGTTGAGGCCACCGTGTCCTTGTACGATGCCCGGTCTGCGACCTTCAAGGAAATCACCATTCCCGCCGGCGGCTGGAAGCAGATTGAAGACCCCATCGACCCGGAACTCAATTTGCGCGGTGACCTTGCTTACTACCAGGATGTGGTGGTCCCCGGCGCTACGCAGGATCGGTTCCCGTCCGTCTCCTTGCATATCCCGTCCCTTGCCGCTGCACGCAATGCGGGCGTCTGCCGCTCTGTGCAGCCCCTCGCAGGCACCGTCCGGTTTTGGTCCGTGAAGGTACCCGAGGAGGACCTGTCCGCCTCCATTGCGCTCCTGTTCCGGGCATCCGGGGTTGGGCTGGTTACATCCCATGCGGTGATTGTGGACGGTGTGAAAGTGCGGAAAGGCTCCGGCTTGAATGTTGACGGCGACGGCTACCTGTCGCTCGATATGGCCAGCTCCGAACAGGTGAAGGCCATGTTCAAGCAGGAGATTTGATTTTCCAGACCACTTGAAGGGAGGTGAAAAGACATGGAGGAGAACAAGAACATCCCCGTATCCCTGGAGAACCTGGGAGAGTTCAAGGCTGAGATGGACGCCAGCATCGACAAGAAGGTCGCCGCCGCTACCACCCCCACTTTGACCTTCGCCACGACCGAGCAGATCAAGGCTCTGTTCGCCGAAACGGGCGAGGAGAACGCCTGATCCCCGCAGGGGCGGTCTGGGGAGTTCCCCGGCCGCCCCAAAGTCTACCCACAACCAAACCGAAATTAGGAGGAATTTATCATGCCTGATACCACCGAGAAGCGCACCTTTATCGACCTCGAAGGGATGGGCACCTTTTCCGAGGAACTGAAAGCCAAGTACGCACGGAAGGCTGAGGTCACCGCCATCTCCGGCCGGGTCAAGACCCTGGAGGATAAGGGGGCCGAGGCCAACGTCCTGGAAGGCATCAAGGTCAACGGCACTCTGCTGGCCCTGACTGAGAAGATCGCCGACCTGCTCATCGCTGAGGGCACTGAGAACGGCACCATCTCCGTCAACAGCGTGAATGTGGCCGTCAAGGGTCTTGCCGCCCTCGCTTTCAAGGCCGAGGTCTCTCTGGACGATCTGGCCGATGCCCTCAAGACCACGGTCAACCGGGGCAAGACTGCCGCCGACACCGTGGATGCCCTCACGGGCGAGGGTGACGGATCCATCGGCAAGATGATCGACACCGCCCTCAACAAGTTTGCCACCGACGTCACCGATGACGGCGTGATCAACAGCTACAAGGAGCTGATTGATTGGGCTGCTGAGCATGGTGCGGAGGCCACCGAACTGGCCGGCGGCATCGCGGAGAACAAGACCGCCATTGCCGAGCTTAAGAAGCTGGTGGGCGATCTCCCCGAGGGTGCCGCCGCCACTACCGTCATCGGCTACATCGCCGAGGCCATCGCCGCCCTCTCCATTGGCGACTACGCCAAGACATCCGAGGTCGAGGACAAGATCACCGAGGCCATGGGCAACGTCTACAGCAAGAAGGACGTTGATGATAAGCTGGCGGGCTACGTCAAGGCCAGCGACATTCAGACCGCCACCCCGGAGGAGATCCGGGCACTGCTGGCTGACGAGGCTCAGTAAAAAAGATTTCACAGGAGGGGAGTAAGCCAATGTCCGCAAAATGGAAAATCCCTGACCCGCTCGGCTTTTCTGCCCTGATTGAATCCATCAAGAACGCCACGAAAACGTCGGATGCAGCGGCATCCGGCGTTTCTGGTTTGCAACAGGACATTCAGGGCCTTGCAAGTCAGACCACCAGTACCTTTACCCAGGTGAATACCGCTCTGAACACGATGGACAGCGCAAAGCTGGACAAGACCAACGCCGTCCAGTTTACCATTCCCACCACAGGATGGAAGACCATCAATGATGAGCTGGAGGAGTTCTCCGGCTTCCCGGTCTACTACGATCTGTCCGTTGAGGGTGTGACCGCCAAGGACCGAGCTACCATCTCCCTGGCTCCCTCCGCTGGTGAAGCGGCCAGGGCCTGCGGTATTTGTACCACCTGCGAGACCCTCGCGGGAAAAATCAGAATCCGGGCCGCAACGCTCCCGACAGAGAGCATGGCGGCTGAATATTGGATTCACACCGGAAAGGAGTAGATTGACCTATGGCATACGGAACTGTCAATGTTCCTGGTGTCGGCGGGCCTGAGCTGGAATCGGTAAGAACCCTGGCCCAGAGCGCCAAGACCGATGCGTCCAGCGCCCTCGACACCGCCAAGAAAGCGGCGGCCACAGCTGATGCGGCCCAGGCCGAAGCAGCCGCAGCCAAGCAGGTGGCTGATGGTGCCGCGTCTGGCATCACCTCTGCCCAGCAGAAGGCCGATGAAGCGGCGGAGGCCGCTGCGTCCGCCGCCGCCGCTGCCGCTGCTGCCCAGGACGCAGCCAACACCGCCAAGCAGTCCGCCCAGAACGCAGAGACTGCGGCGAATAACGCCCAGACTGCGGCTGACGCTGCGCTGAAGAAAATCACCGAGATTGCCAGCAGCATTAACACCGTCCCCACTCAGGGCGGTACTCTCACCTACACCGGATCGGCTCAGTCCCCGACCTGGAACAGCTTTGACCCCAATGTGCTGACCTTGGGCGGCACCACATCCGGCACCAACGCCGGCAACTACACGGCCACCTTCACCCCGAAAGAGGGCTATCAGTGGGCCGATGGCACGAATACCGCCAAATCCGTGACCTGGACTATCAACCGAGCCACCGTTGCTGTTCCCTCCCAGAGCGGGAGTCTGACCTTTAAGAGCAGCGCACAGTCTCCTACCTGGAGCGGCTATGACAGCAACAAGATGGCCATTGGCGGGAACACCTCCGCAACGAACGCAGGTACCTATGCCGCCTCGTTCACGCCCAAGGATAACTACCAGTGGCCGGACGGCAGCACCTCCGCCAAAAGCGTCAACTGGGTCATTGCCAGGGCCGCCGGAAGCCTCAGTCTCGGCACGACCAGCATGACCCTTAATGTCTCTTCTCTGACCGGCACCATCGCTGTCACCAGGGCCGGAGACGGTGCCATCTCCGCGTCCTCCAGCAACACTGGCATTGCCACGGTCTCCGTGTCCGGTACCAATGTTGTGGTCACCGCAAAGAAGGCCGGTAGCGTTACCATTACGGTCAGCGTGGCCCAGGGCACGAACTACACCGCACCTGCAAGTAAGACCTGCAGCGTGACAGTGACGATGCCCACCACCACGCTGAACGATAATGCCTGGAGCACCATCAAGCAGGCTTCGGACGGCGGGAATGCGGCCAGCTATTGGGCCGTGGGGGACACCAAGACCATCACCATCAACGGCAAGGTGGGGAATTTCACCTTCTCCAACCTGTCTGTCCAGGCGTTCATCCTGGGCTTCAACCACAACAGTGCCAAGGAGGGCAACAACCGCATCCACTTCCAGATCGGCAAGATCAGCGGGAAGATGGTGGGCCTGTGCGACAACAACTATGGCTCTGGTGTTAATGGCGATGGGTATTTCCATATGAACAGCAGCAACACCAACGTGGGTGGCTGGAAGGACAGCTATATGCGGAAGACGCTGCTGGGCAACAGCAACACGCCCACCAGCCCGCTGGCCAACAGTCTGATGGCGGCTCTGCCCTCCGACCTTCGGAGCAACATGAAGTCTGTGTCCAAGTACACTGACAATGTGGGCAACGCCACCGGTCATGTTGCTGGCAACGTGACTGCCACCGCTGATTACCTGTTCCTCCTGTCGAACTTCGAGGTGCAGGGTAGCGATGGTTATGCAAATAACACCGAAAAAAATTCTCAGAAGCAGTACGATTACTACAAGGCTGGGAATAGTAAGATTGCTTACAAGCATACAGCCACATCCACGGCGGTGTGGTGGTGGCTCCGCTCCCCTTATTACACCACCGGCAATACCTTCTGCATCACCAACACCGACGGCTCTTACTCCAGCAACTATGCTTATGCCTCTGGGGCGCTGTTGCCCGGCTTTGCTGTCTAATCCTCCGCAGAGCTATCCCGGTCTGATCCCGCCCGCGGAAGCGGGCGGTCTCCCGGTAGGACGCCCACCGGCCCGGCAGGGCCGGAACACGAAGGGCGCGTAAGCGCCCGACGCGATTTTTTATTTTTGCCCCTTTTGATTTTTTCGGCAAAATTCGATAAATTTCGGGAAATGCTATCACTTGACAGGTCTTTGACTGCATACAACGGTTAAAATCAACCGTATAATAAGCGGTATGTCAGCCGGTTGGAGGGTCAAGTATGGCAACAAACAAGAAAGTGTTCACTCTGCGCCTGACCGATGAGGTCTTTGACAAGATCGGGACATTGGCAACAGAGGAGCACCGGTCCCTGACGAACTACATCGAATTCGTGCTGCTGAAGCACATCGAGGAGATCGAACAGGAGCGCGGTACCATTAAGCCCAAAGAGACAAAGACAGGGGTGTAACAATGTCGGTACTTGCTCAAAAGCGCATGACCAGCAAGGCGGAGTTCATCAACACGGCCGCGACGATTTACACCGAGACGGTGAACTTTCTGACGCGGCTGTCGGCCCGGTACTCCCGTCTGCTGGCCGAGCCAACGGCAAAGCTGGCGGGGGAGGTCTTGGACCACGCCGAGAAAGCCAACAGCATCTTCCCGACCCCAGGCGACAATCAGCGGATTAGCCTGAGAAGGGCTCATCTGCTGGAAGCGAGGGCATCACTCATGGCGCTGGACGTCCGCCTGACGCATTGCTACATGATTATGATGGAAAACCCGGAGGGGTGTTTTACCACCTCAAAAGGGAAGTCTGTCAGCTCCAAGGATGCAATGGAGAAGCTGGACAAGATGGCACAGAGCCTGGGAGAATTGATCGACCGAGAGAACGAACTCCTAAAGGGCGCGGTCAACGCTCTCGCAAAAAAGCAAAAACCCTAAGCGAAGATTGGGTGTATCTCTGAAAATTTGTCACACGGCGGTGTGGTGGTGGCTCCGCTCCCCTAATTACAACAACAACAATAACTTCTGCATCACCAACACCGACGGCTCTAACAACAACAACAATGCTAATGCCTCTGGGGCGCTGTTGCCCGGATTTTGCTATGCTGGGTCACATGGAGTAGCAGACTGGATTCCTTCTGGTCAGGTGAAAGACGACCTTAGCAAAAGGAGAGATACTTCCCTGGGTACCCAATCCCTAAAACTGCCCTTTGATGCCCCCGCACGGACGCTTCTTGCATGGCGGGAGATTGTGCCAGCTCCCGTTTCATGTGCGTTGGGGCAACGCAGATTTAGACGGCACCCTACAAGACAACTGTACGGAGGGCGAATACTTTTTTATGACCAGTGTGGAGCGCCGGGAGGCGCGGTATCAGCGCCGCAAAGCGAAGCGGCAGGCAAAGAGGGAGGCCAGGTGCGCCGCCCTCGGCCCCATCGACAAGGTATACAGTTATCGGAAGATGTTCTCCTATGGCCGGAAGTGCTGCAACGGCGTCCGGTGGAAGCAGAGCGTCCAGAACTTCGAGACACATCTGTTTTCTGGCACAGCCAGCCGACGTCGGAAGATCCTGGAGGGAAAGTGGAAGCCCAAGAAGTGCGTCCACTTTACGCTGCGTGAGCGGGGCAAGGTGCGGCCCATTGACGCACCGCACATTACCGACCGGCAGATCCATAAAACCCATTGCAACGAAGTCTTAGTTCCCCTCTATGGCCCGTCCATGATCTATGACAACGGGGCGAGCCAGAAGGGCAAGGGACTCCACTGGCAGTTCGACCGTCTCAAGAACCATCTGCACTGGCACTTCCGACGCTTTGGGCGGGCAGGCGGTATACTGCTGCTGGATTTGAAACAGTTCTTCCCCAGCGCGCCGCACAGCACGATTTACCAGCGGCACCAAGACCTAATCCTCAACCCCGACCTGCGCCTGATAGCCGACACCATCGTTCAGCAATCCCCTGGCCCCATTCCGGGCCGAGGGATGCCTTTGGGCGTGGAGCCGAGCCAACAGGAGATGATGTCGCTCCCCAGCGCCATAGACAATTGGGCGAAGTGTCAGAGGCGCGTCCACTGCTTCGGCCACTACGCTGATGATTTTTGGGCGGTTCTTCCCGACATTGAAGATCTGAAGAAGTTTGCATATGAGCTGGTGAGTCGGTTCGAGGCGAAGGGGATTCGGGTCAACAAGCGCAAGTGCAAGATCATCCCCCTGACAAAGCCCTTCCGGTTCTGCAAGGCCCGGTTCACTCTGGGCCCCACCGGGAAGATCACGGTCAACGGAAGCCGCGACGGGGTGACGCGGGCGCGGCGTAAGCTGAAGATGTTCCATCGAGAGTTCAAGGAGGGTAAACGCCCGCTCTCTGAGGTAGAACAGTTCATGGAGTGTCAAAGCGCATATTACCGGAATTACAACGACCACGGGCGGCTGCTCCGATTGCGGCGGCTATATCACGCTATCTTTTTTGGAGGTGCGAAATGTTCAGAATCAATCGCGGCGGGGACTGCATCGGCATGACCGAAGCCCCCAATTACATCAAGC
>OFFJ01000895.1_pt1 | contig 23284 bp, 16 predicted proteins | sample 1521261 | NCBI WGS metagenome assembly OFFJ01 (sample SAMEA3504122, study PRJEB24116) | mouse gut metagenome | biome: mouse gut; feature: mouse-associated habitat; material: faeces | place: Denmark | collected 2011 | reverse complement strand
CCGCATCCCCAGGTTCAGGAGCCAGTCCTTGCAGAACTGCTTCCAGTAGGCGAACCACTCCAACTCAGTGCCGGGCTTGCAGAAGAACTCCAGCTCCATCTGCTCGAATTCCCGGGTGCGGAAGGTGAAGTTGCCCGGCGTGATCTCGTTGCGGAAGGCCTTGCCTATCTGGCCGATGCCGAAGGGAATCTTCTTCCGGGAAGTCCTCTGGACGTTCTTGAAGTTCACGAAGATGCCCTGGGCCGTCTCAGGCCGCAGATAGACTACGCTCTTGGCGTCCTCCGTGACGCCCTGGAAGGTCTTGAACATCAGATTGAACTGACGGATGTCCGTAAAATTGTGCTTGCCGCAGCTGGGGCAGGGGATATTATGCTCCTCCACGAAGGCCTTCATCTGCTCCTGGCTCCAGGAGTCCACGCTCTCCGCAAGCTCCATGCCCTGCTCCCCGCAGAAGTCCTCGATCAGCTTATCCGCCCGGAAGCGCTCGTGGCATTCCCTGCAGTCCATCAGGGGATCCGAGAAGCCGCCCAGATGGCCGCTGGCCACCCAGGTCTGGGGGTTCATGAGGATGGCGCAGTCCACGCCTACGTTGTAGGGGTTCTCCTGTACGAATTTCTGCCACCAGGCCCTCTTTACGTTGTTCTTCAGCTCCACGCCCAGGTTGCCGTAGTCCCAGGTGTTGGCCAGGCCGCCGTAAATCTCGGAGCCCGGATAGATGAAGCCTCTGGCCTTGGCCAGGGCCACGATTTTGTCCATTGTCTTTTCCATGTCGAAACCATACCTTTCTGTTTTCTATTGTCCAGATGCATCGCCCGCCGGACCGGCTCAGCGATACAGAATGCACACAGGCCCTTCCGTCCCCGATGTGTCGATGCTGCCGTCCGGATTCACCGTCGCCCCCGGGCTCACATGCGTCACCTTCCCGGGACAGTAGATGTTGGCCTTGATTCCCGTAATGACTACATTGCTGTCTGCATCCTGTCTCAACTGCTCCTCCGAATAGGGCGCGCCGTCCTTTACGCCCTCCAGGGCCATGCCCGCCGTGCGTCCCTCCTGGGCCGCCTGGGACGCCGTCCCGAAGTACAGCTCCTCCTCCAGGAACCCGGCGGCGCTCTCCCAGCCGTCGAACCGGTATGCCACTACCACCTTCCCGCTGCCGTCCTCCAGCGCCTCCACCTTGTCCACAGTCACAGCGGCCTCCCTGCCGCTGGCGCTGTTGAACTGGGCCGCTTCCTGGGTGGCCATGGCCTGGAGCTCCGAGAGCACATAGTCGGCTTTATCGAACAGCCCCACCTGCCATACGGTGACCTCCCCCTCCTTACTGACGGCCACGGAAGGGGTGTCCACGATATCCGGCACCTTCGCCTCCCCGCAACCCGACAGGAACACGATGCACAGGCAGAGGGCTGCCGCAAGTCTTCCATATTTTCTCATCATCCGCACTAAGCCTCAATCTTTCCTTCTATATTTATGCTCCCCTGTGCGCTTTGCGTGCGCACAGCTGTGCGGCTTTTCCCCTATCCCGAAAAGCCATAAGTAATTGTACCAAAAACAATCCGTTTTTTCAACAGAGAGTTTGCAGAACTTCAAGGCTTTTGAACTGCTGCTGTCCCGCAAAGCGCTTCATGTACCGGCCCGCCACGGCCTGCAGCTGCCCCAGTACCGCTTCTGCCACCTTGAATGTGTAAAGCTTCTCCAGGGGGCTGGACGTTATGTAGTACAGCGCGTACAGCGTGGAATCCTCCGGCATCCCGCCCCCCAGGATCCCCTCCAGGGCTTCCCTGGTGAACTCCCCGGGGAACTCGCCGTTCACCGCCATGGCCCGGCATTCAAAGACGCAGCGCACCAACGGGTTCGGCAGGGCCGCGGCACAGAGCGCCCTGAGGGACTGGTACAGCAGCTTCATCATCTCCCGCTCGTCATTGCCCTCCCTGGTACAGAAGTCCGTCACCTCGGCAAAATACATGCCGTAGCAGGCGCCGATGTAGTCGGACCGAAGTTCCTCAAAATAGTTCCTGATGTCCGCCTCGGCCAGCGTATAGGCGTTCCTGCCCTCATAGAGCCCAAAGCTCCCAAAGGAAAAGGGATTGGTGGCCGCCGCCAGCCGGTTGCCCGGTTTCCTGGCTCCTCTGGCAAAAGCCGCCACCTTTCCCTTCTCCTTAGTCAAAAGGCTGATACGCCTGTCGTACTCCCCCACCGGGCTCTGCTTCAGTATGATTCCCGTCACCCATATATAGTCCTGCATGATTGCCCTTTTTAATCTGTTCCTGCCTCGCGCTGGAAACGAAGGACAGATAGTCCTCCACCTTCCCGCTGCTCTCGAACTGCTTCCAGTATCCTTCTTCCATTCCTGCATCCTCCTGCGTACCAAGCTTCCCGCCACGTCCCGGCGATGTCCGGCCTGTGGCTCAGAACTTCTTTCCACACTTAGAGTCTGCATTTTCGATTTTTATATTCGTGGATTTATCTGGCAGGTCTTTCTAATCTTTGCCGGAAATATCCTTCTGATTGTAGCCGAAATTCCGCAGCAGATGTTCGCTGTCCCGCCAGTCCTTGCGCACTTTCACGAAGATTTTCAGATTCACCTGCATCTCCAGCATCTCCTCGATCTCCCGCCTGGCCTCACTGCCGATTTTTTTAAGCATCTGGCCGCCCTTGCCGATGATGATGCCCTTGTGGGAATCCTTCTCGCAGACGATGGCCGCGTCGATGTGGCAGATTTTGTCAGCCTCCTGCATGGACTCCACGCTGACGGCGATTCCGTGGGGCACCTCGTCCTCCAGCAGGCGCAGAGCCTTCTCCCGGATCAGCTCCGCCACGATCTCCCGCATGGGCTGGTCGGTGATGGTGTCCTCGTCGAAATAGGCGGGGCCCTCGGGCAGGTACTTGAAGATGCACTTCACCAGCTCCTCCGTATTGTCCCCCTTCAGGGCGGACACGGGCACGATCTCCGCGCAGTCTATGGCCTTGCGGTAGGTGTCGATGAAGAACAGCACCTCGTCCTTCTTCACGGTATCCGTCTTGTTGATCACCAGGATCACAGGGGTCTTCACCTTCTGCAGCTCCTCGATGATATGCCGCTCCCCGGCTCCGATGAAGCTGGAGGGCTCCACCAGCCACAGAATCACATCCGCCTCCTCCAAGGTATGCTCCGCCACGCTCACCATATAATTGCCCAGCTTGTCTTTCGCCTTATGGATCCCCGGCGTGTCCAGAAACACGATCTGCCCCTCCTCCAAGGTCAGTATGGTTCTGGCTCTGGTGCGGGTGGTCTGGGGCTTCGGGGAGGTGATCGCTATCTTCTGCCCTATGAGCCTATTCATCAGCGTGGACTTTCCCACGTTGGGCCTGCCGATCAGGGCCACGAAGCCCGCCTTGTATGGTTTCTTATCACTCATTTCTTCCATGGTAAATTCCTCCTATTCCAGTACCGTCTCTACGCTTCAGGCACCCTTACCTGCGGGATCAATTCCGGACGCTTTGCTGTCCGGAATTCCTCCCCGGTGCCTTCCGCTACGCGACTGTTTCCAGTACCGTCTCTGCGCTCCTACTCCTTATTTCTTTCCTGACCGCCCTGAGGCTGGCCAGGCTGCATGCCCTGCGGGGGGAACCCTTGTCCTCCCTGCCATACATTTCCCCGCATCATGGGAGGCGGAACCACCCCTCCCTCAGGAGTCTTCCTGTTCCGCCGCTTTCTGCGCTGCACCCAGATCACCAGCAGGACCGCTCCTGCCAGCAGCGCCCAGATCAGAAGATAGGGACTGCTGATGACAAACCATACCAAAAGCTCCGCGGCGCCGTCCCTGATATTCCGCAGACTGCCTATGAATCCCTGACTGATCCTCTCTCCCAGATCAGGCTCCGCCACCGGCGTCAGCTCCTGCACTTCGGAAATATTCAGGTTGACCGTGGCAAAATCCACCTTGTTGTCAAGGGTCCTGAGCTTGGATTCCATGCTCTCCAGCTGATACTGGACTTCCGACAGACGCTCCTCCAGCGAGATGATCTCCTCAACGGTCTCGGCTCTGTCCAGAAATTCCAGCAGTCTCGATTGCTCCGTCCGAAGAACATTTCTGCGGCTCTCCATGTCCGCATAGGACAAGGTGACGTCCACCACATTCTCGGAGCGCCTGATCACATTGCTCACACCGGACACTGCCGTCAAAAACTCTGTAAGCCTTCCCTGAGGAATGCGGACTGTCATGTCGGAATGTCTGGAGCTGCCGGAGCTTGAATACCTGCTGCCGTTGTAGGTATCCATATTCTCTATATAGCCTCCCAGCTCCGCGATTCTGGTCTCCAGCCCAGACACAGCTTCGTCGAACTGTCTGGTCTCCACGTCCATATTTACCGTGGTGATCAGTTTCCATCCCGCCGAGACGCCCTGCCCTCCGGTCTGTGCGCCGCTCCCCAAGGTCTTGTTTCCTTCAGAATAATCAGCGCTTCCGCTGCCAATGGGATACATTTCCCCGCCGCTCTCGCCGGACACATCCATGTTCATGGTGGAGGATCCGACTCCGCCGCTGTCTAAGCTAGTCTTATCTCCTGCCGCCCCGCAGCCCATGCACAGAATCACCGCCAGCACCCATGCCAGCACAGCCGCACCTTTTTTCACCCAAACTCTATTCCATCCCCCAGTTTCCCTTTTCCGCTTCTCTTTCATACGAACTCCTTTCCGCCTTTTATCCGGCATCCTGCCGCATTGCACTCCCCGGAAGCGGCTTTGCCGCTCCAAGGAGCGCGTTGCAGGGCAATGGGAAATCGTCTCCTTTGACACGTTTTTCCCTTCTACCGAATATAGACGAAAAAAATCAGTTCAGGTTCTCCAGCTTCAGGAACTTGCTCTCCTCGGATCTGATTTTCTGCTCGTTTCCTACCACACAGAAACAGTCATCCTCCATAAAGGCCTCAATGTACTTCGACAGCTCCCTGATCTGTTCAGGGGTCACCTGCAGCACCTCGTCCCTCTCCTTCTGAATCATCTCAATGGTCACTCCGGTCATATAGGCTACCTTGGAACGGCGCCCCTTTGCCGATGCGGTCAGAGGCATGTCTATATTGCTGAAGGTTCCGATGATATACTGGGTCATGGTTCTTTCGTCCGCCTCATAATTAGCTATGAACTCGGCTGCTTTTTCATATACGTCTACGGTCTGTCCCAGATTGGGATCCCGATAGGATACAAAATAGCTTGCCCCATTCCTTGCAAAGCCGCACATGCACCCATATGCGCCTCCCTTCACGCGGATGTTGGTCCACAGATATTCATATCCCATCATTACTTTCAGCACATTCAGCACTCCCGTGTAGGGTAAGCCCTTTCTCAGGAAATTGCCTGCACGGCAGACATACTGCACCTGTCCGGCATTCATGAAGCCCTCGTTCTTCTTTATTAAAGCCGGAGCGAAGGCCGCCTTCTCCACCTCGCAGGTATACAGCGCCTCGTTCAGGTCGGCAATAGGATCCTCCAGACTCTTGAATGCTTCCTGACTGCCCGTAAAGTCTACCAGAAGGTTCTCCGGACGGAAGATCATCTTGCAGAGGGTCTGAAGCTTTTCCCCCAGCCCCTCCTTCTTCTCCTGAAATCCCGTCTCCAGCTCCTGCGTCAGGCGATACTGGCCGATGCCGTCCAGCATATCCTCCGCCGCTTCCTTGGGATTGCAGTAGGAAAGCGCCCTTGTGACCGCAACACTGTGGCCAGCCCCCATCATATACTCCTGCATCCGGGAATTGTTTTCCGCCAAAATCTCCTTCAGCCTCTTTCCGTCCGTCAGATTGCTGGTCAGCATCAGCTCCTTCATCAGCTCCACAGCCTTGCCCAGCTTGTCCTCCAGCGCTTTTGTGGAGATTTCCAGACATATCTTATATTGATCAGGATCTGTGGCATCAGGATAGAAGTTCTGGCTGACGGAAATACCCCCTGTGGCCAGATTGATCTCATTGCACAGCTCCGCATAGGTGTAATTCTTTGTATCCAGCTTGCTGAAGACATCGGGCAGAATGCCGATATACGGATAATATTCTTCCGGTATATCATGTACCTTGAACATCAGCGTCAGATAGCCGATACCGTTGGTAAATACATTGTGGTACAAGGAAGGAATCGCACCCAGCACCTTCCCCTCATTTACCAGAGGCGTCGCTTCCTTCTTTATGTCCCCTCTGGCAAGAAGCGGAATCTTGGCTATATTTTCGGCAGAATCCTCCGTCTCCCTGAATGCGGAAAGAGCATCCATCATATTCCTTATGCCATCCAGCTGCCCTTGGGTCATTCCCTCTTTGATGCCCTTCAGCTGAGCCTTCAGCGCATCTTCCTGCACCTTGGCCAGACCCACCTTAGGCTCCAGAATCACCATGGCTGCATGAGGATTGTCAAGCAGATATTTCTGTATCAGCCCCTCGAAATATCCGCTCTGAACCTTCTCCCGCAGCTTGGCATAGGTCTCATTTGCCTCGATATGGATAAAGGGCTTCTCATCATCGTAAAGCCAGCTGTCCAGCACCTGCAGACCGTACATCAGCCCCTTGGGAGCGTTGCCGAAATCCGCCTCTCTATACCTGAACTCATAATAATTGATGGCGGCAAGCAAGGCCTTCTCGTCGAAGCCTTTCTTCACGATTCCCTGAAGGACCTCCCGGATAGTGGCCTTGAATTCCTCCTCCCGGCTCACGGAGGTTCCCTTTGCCACCACGCTGAAATAAGGCTGCTTCAAGCTATAGTCATAGATGCTGAAGACGTCCTTTCCGATCCCTTTGTCGATCAGAGCCTGCTTCAGAGGCGCCCCCGGAACGGTGCAGAGCGCAAAGTCCAGCACCTGAAACGCCACGTACAGCTCCCGGTCCAGACTGTCTCCCACGGACATGTTCCATGCCAGATAAGCATTCTCCTCCACCTTTTCTCCGTCGCTGACAGGATACTCTCTCACTCTGCGGGCCGGCTCCGCAAAAGCAGGCTCCCCCGACACCACGGAGTCTACTTTCAGGGCGTCAAAGCGGGACAGATAGTGCTCGTCGATAAACTGCAGCTTCTCCGCCATATCCATGTTGCCATAGAGATAAATATAGCTGTTGGAGGGATGATAATAGGTTCTGTGGAAATCCAAAAACTGTTCATAGGTTAGGTCCGGAATGAACTGCGGATCTCCCCCTGACTCACAGCCATAGGTGGTGTGGGGATACAGCGCCGAGGTGATCTCCCTGTACAAGACCCCGTCAGGAGAAGAGAACGCGCCCTTCATCTCATTGTAAACCACACCGTTGTAAATCAGCTCTCCTGCTTCGTTCAGCTCATAATGCCAGCCCTCCTGACGGAAAATGGCTTCCTTCTCATAAATATTTGGATATAGCACCGCGTCCAGATACACATGCATCAGATTCTGGAAATCCTTGTCGTTGCAGCTGGCCACCGGATACACCGTCTTGTCCGGATAGGTCATTGCGTTCAGGAAGGTGTTCAGAGAGCCCTTTACCAGCTCTATGAAGGGATCCTTTACCGGAAACTCCTTTGAGCCGCAGAGCACGGAATGCTCCAGTATGTGCGCTACGCCAGTTGAATCTTTTGGGGTAGTCCTAAAGCCAATGTAGAATACCTTGTTCTCATCATCATTGGATACCAGCGCCACTCTGGCCCCTGTCTTTTTGTGCCTGCACAGATAGGTCACGCTGTTGATGTCTGCTATCTCTCTCTTCTCTATAATCTCATAGCTTGACAATTCTTCTAGTTTCATATGCCTCTCCTTTAATAATATATTTTGTATTAAGTCAAGGAACGCCTTGGGATATCCCATCTCCAACACATTCCGCGCTTACGCACATCATAACCCTGAAACGGGACTGTCATGTCCCCCGGCCCTGAGCCTCTGTCCCTGCAGCGGCTGTCATATGCTTCGGCTCCGGGCCTTTGTCCCTGCAGCGGCTGTCATATGCTCCGGCAGTTCAGTTCTACATGCCAAGCAGAGCAAGCTTGCTCACGGACAGTTCCTGAACCACCAGCCCCTGCCGCTCCTTCTCCTCCGGCGGCAGAGCCGTCAGCTCTTCTATGGTGAGCTGCTTTGTCACATACCGTTTCCTTCCTTCCTCCCAAGAGCTGTCCCTGCGCCCTCCGGCGCCTCCCGGCACACGGCCCAGCAGCCCCTTTTTTTCCTCGATCACACTGACCCTGATTCTGGCCTTCATCTGCCGATATATCTTTACCAGAAAACTCTCCGGCCTAAGGTAATACAAGTGTGTCTCCAATGTATCCTCCAGATCCGCCTCCGGCAGCACATAGCGCTCCATCAGCATCCGGAGCTTGAACAGCAGCTCCTCCTCGTCCAGAAGCTCCCTGAAGGTATACTTGCTCCCCACGTAAATCCGGTTCGTGTCCTGCATGCTGTATTTGAAATCTTCATAAATCGTCTGCCGCATTCTTGTTCACCCGATATCCTCAATCTTGAATCCGCTCATCCTCATGGCATCCTCAATGGCTTTCAGCGGCATCCCCGTCTCCTGCGCCAGCTCCTCGGGAGTCACCTTCCTGCGCAGCTGCTCCGCAAGCTCTCTGGCCTTGTCCGCCACCTGATTCACCTTGTCCGCCGCCCTCTTATCCGCCCGATGGTTCGCGGCGCATTCTTCTATGTGCCGTTCCATGGCATCCATCACCAGTCTCACAAGGGCGCCCTGCACCTGCTCAGGACCTCCCACGGCGCCGGATTCCCTCATGGCTCCCAGCATCTCGATACCTGAGGCCAAAGCCACGTTTCCCTCCCCGATCAGATCCTCCAAAAGGACGCCCTGACCCGCGTACAGTTTTGCGATCTCAGCCACATTCCGCAGACAGCTTTCCGTCAGTTTTTCCTGCCCCAGCCTGTCCCCTGCCAGAGCCAGCGCCGTATAGGCCTCTGTCTCCCCCTGACTATAAACGGGAAGCTCCTCCAGCTCATCCAGATATTCCTGAAGATAATCTTTCTCTTCATCCGTCAGAAATGCATCCGGATCCCCCTGCTCCCCGATGCTGATCTTGTGCTTTTTGAGATAGTCGAACACCATGTCCAGCTGTTGATCCCCCAGAGCCAGCAAGGCAAACTCCTCCCGCACCTGCTCCTGACTGATGCAGTTTCCCTGCTCTCTGGCAACCCGCCGCACCCGCTCCAAAATCCGGGCAAATTCAAGCTCCTTAGAAGAATTACCGCTCATGCCCCGCCATCGTCCCCCTTTTCGTCCAAACTTTGCGTCTTGTCAGTTTGTGTCTTGTCAGCTTTTGCCAATTAATCAGCCCCTTTATTTGTACCCTATTTGATATGGGTATGCGTAAAAAGGTGATTCTGGCAGTATTCATGGTTCCCGCTGCACTTAGAACAGAACCTGAACTCCAAAGACGGGTCATCCTCCTCCGTCTGCCCGCAGATAGCACACTTATGTCTGGTTCCTCTGGTATTGCGCTTGATATCCTGCTTGAACTCCACTCTCCGTTTGATCTGCTTGGGCGACATATGGATATGGCTCCGGGAAGTGAGGAAGAATATCACGAAATTCAGCAGGGAAGAAACGATGGCTACCCTTCCCACCGCAGTCGCCTCCCATATAAAATCATACAGCAGCATCACGCCGTACAGAACTCCCATCCACTTCACCTTCACCGGAATCAGGAACATCAACAGCACCTGCACCTCCGGGAATGTGGCCGCGAACGCCAGAAAAATGGACATATTGATGTAGTAGGTGCTGAAAAACAATGATGACATGTTAAATATCACGGACGCATAGGCCGGATCCATGTCCCATCCTGCCGAAGCATACTGGATCAGCATCCATACAAAGCTTCCAACGACGGTAAACAGCATTCCCGAAAACAGATATACATTATAACGGTAGGTTCCCCATGTGCGCTCCAGCGTAGTGCCTATGTTATAATAAAAAAGCAGCATGATGCACACAAAGAAAATACCCATAGACCCTCCCAGCGAAGAGGGCGGAATCAGTATCCATGTGACCAGTCTCCACACCTCCCCGTGGAGAATTGCATAAGGGTTCAGTGTAAGGTACTGAAGAAAGCCGATATTGACCGCCTCGATGATATAGCCTACCGCATAACAGAGCAGCAGCATCACCGATATGTTCTTTATAGCATACTTGCCAAATTTTTTTTCAAATCTACTCATCCGACCAAAACCTCCTCGTTCTACCGCATCCGGAACTACATTCTAGGCCCTGCATTCTCCTGCCCTCAGAACGATACATTCAGAATAACATATTCTTTCAAGAATAGCACGTCCTTTTCTGAATATATTGAATTAGCCCCACTGACAAGGCAACCTTATTTTAACATCCCCATAAGCATAAGTAAACCAGACTTTTCCTTTTTTATATAAAAATCAGTTTTTTTATAAACATTTAACAGCTTTTACTATTTGCAATTTAACCCGCAGTGTTCTATAATGTCTTAGAATGTCATTTAGTGGCGGCTGTAGTCCCCACAAGGCTAACGCAGGGCCCATAGGGCCCGTGCAAAAAGCGCCCGCGCTGCCAGATCTATGTTCCGGCATATTGCGCACAATATCAACCACAATGCCGCGCTCCGCAGGGGAACGAAGAAAATCCCGGAAATACCCCATGGGCTTCCCCCTTTGCTTGGAGCCGGATGAACTATGATGAACTATCAGGAAGGATGATTTGCATGGATCAAACAAACAAAGCAGCAGTTTGCGAAAATATCACCCTCTGCGGCGTGTCCCCGGACAGCGCCTGCGCCTGCAGTGCCCCTCCTCTTTCGGATGCCGGTTCCGGCATTTCCGATTCCGGCAGGGGGGATTCGGGCGTCATAAATTACCTTGGCATTGATATAGGCTCCACCACGGTGAAGATCGCCATTTTGGATCAAAAGCACAATATTCTTTTTTCCGACTATGAGCGGCATTATGCCAATATCCGGGAAACCTTGTCCAAGCTCTTGGAGAAGGCCTTCCGTCAGCTGGGAAACCTAAGCCTCCGCCCCATGATCACCGGATCCGGCGGACTGACTCTGGCCAACTGTCTGGGCGTCCCTTTCATTCAGGAAGTCATCGCAGTGTCCTCCGCCCTGCAGGAGCTGGCTCCCCTGACCGACGTGGCCATCGAGCTGGGAGGAGAGGATGCAAAGATTATCTACTTTGAAGGCGGCAATGTGGAGCAGCGCATGAACGGCATCTGCGCCGGGGGCACCGGCTCCTTCATCGACCAGATGGCCTCTCTGATCCAGACCGACGCATCGGGACTAAATGCATATGCGAAAAACTATAAATCCTTATACGCCATAGCCGCAAGATGCGGAGTCTTTGCAAAGACGGACATCCAGCCCCTGATCAACGAGGGCGCCACCAAGGAGGATCTGTCCGCCTCCATCTTTCAGGCAGTGGTGAACCAGACCATATCCGGTCTGGCCTGCGGAAAGCCCATCCGGGGCCATGTGGCCTTTCTGGGCGGCCCCCTTCACTTTCTGTCGGAGCTGAAGGCCGCTTTTATCCGCACCCTGAATCTGGACGCAGAGCATATCATCGATACTGCCAATTCCCACCTCTTCGCCGCCATAGGTTCGGCGCTGAACGCTGAGGAGCGGAAGGACTCCGGCATCTCCATGGAGGAAATGCTACGCCGCCTCTCCTTAGAGCTGAAGATGGAATTCGAGGTGGAGCGCATGGAGCCTCTGTTCGCTGATGCCAAAAGCTATGACGAATTCAAGGAGCGCCATGCAAAGGCCCATGTGGGCACCGCAGCGCTGGCCTCCTATCAGGGGGACGCATTTTTGGGCATCGACGCCGGCTCCACCACCACCAAAATTGCGCTGGTGGGGGCGGACGGCTCATTGCTCTACTCCTTTTATTCCGGCAACGACGGAAGTCCCTTAAGCACTGCCATCCGCTCCCTGAAGGAGATCTATGAGAGCCTTCCTTCGGGCGTGCGCATCCGCCGCTCCTGCTCCACGGGCTACGGGGAAGCCCTGATGAAGGCCGCCTTCCTGCTGGACGACGGAGAGGTGGAGACCGTGGCGCACTACCGCGCTGCCGCCTTCTTCAATCCCGATGTGGACTGCATTCTGGACATCGGCGGTCAGGATATGAAATGCATCAAGATCAAGAACCAGACCGTGGACAGCGTGCTGCTAAACGAGGCCTGCTCCTCCGGCTGCGGCTCCTTCATCGAAACCTTTGCCAAGTCTCTCAACTACAGTGTAGAAGATTTCGCAAAGGCCGCCGTCTTTGCAGAGCATCCCATCGATCTGGGCACCCGCTGCACCGTGTTCATGAATTCCAGAGTGAAGCAGGCCCAGAAGGAGGGGGCCAGCGTCTCCGACATCTCTGCGGGGCTGGCCTATTCCGTGATCAAAAACGCCCTCTTCAAGGTCATCAAGGTTTCCGACGCCTCCGAGCTGGGCAGCCAGATCGTGGTGCAGGGCGGCACCTTCTATAACGACGCGGTGCTGCGGAGCTTTGAAAAGATCGCAGGCTGCGAGGCCATCCGCCCCGATATTGCAGGCATCATGGGCGCCTTCGGCGCTGCCCTCATCGCCAGAGAGCGCTACGAGGAAGGCTACGAAACCGCCATGCTCTCCTACGAAAAGCTCTGCTCCCTGAAATACGAGACCAGCATGGCAAAGTGCAGAGGCTGCACCAACAGCTGCAGACTCACGGTAAACAAGTTCTCCGGCGGCCGCCAGTTCGTGTCCGGCAACCGCTGCGAAAGGGGCATCGGCGGCCAGAAGAACGCCCATAATGTGCCCAATTTGTTCGACTACAAGCTGGAACGGCTCTTCTCCTATCCCTCTCTGGAGCCTGACAATGCCCCCAGAGGCACCGTAGGCATTCCCAGAGTGCTGAATATGTATGAGGATTATCCTTTCTGGCATACCTTTTTCACCAAGCTGGGATACAGGGTGGTTCTCTCCCCCAGCTCCAGCCGCAAGATTTACGAGCTTGGCATTGAGTCCATCCCCAGCGAATCCGAATGCTATCCCGCCAAGCTTGCCCACGGCCATGTGGCATGGCTGATCCGGCAGAACGTGGATTTCGTGTTCTACCCCGCCCTGTTTTACGAGCGGGACGAGGTGGAGGGGGCCAACAATCATTATAACTGCCCCATTGTCACCTCCTATTCCGAGAATATCAAGAACAATATGGAGGAATTCGGAAACGGGCAGGCAAAGCTGCGCAATCCTTTCTTGTCCTTCCGGGATCAGGGCACCGTGACAGATGCCTTGCTGAAGGAGTTCTCCGAACTGCCTGCCGGGGAAGTGAAGGCGGCGGTCCGCGCCGGCTGGGAGGAGCTTGCCCGCGCCCGGAAGGACGTGCAGAACAAGGGCGAGGAGGTTCTGGCCTGGCTGCGGGAAACCGGAAAACGGGGCATCGTGCTGGCCGGCCGGCCCTACCATATAGATCCGGAGATCAACCACGGCATTCCTGAGCTGATCACCTCTTTTGACATGGCGGTGCTGACGGAGGATTCCATCTCCCATCTGGGCTGCCCCGAAAGACCCTTGATCGTCTCGGATCAATGGATGTACCACTCCCGTCTCTACGCTGCCGCAAGCTACGTAAAGACGGTAGAGAATCTGGATCTGATTCAGCTGAATTCCTTCGGCTGCGGTCTGGACGCAGTGACCACGGATCAGGTCAATGATATTTTGTCCGGTTCCGACAAGATTTATACATGTTTAAAGATCGACGAGGTGAATAATCTGGGAGCGGCCAGAATCCGGATCCGCTCCCTGCTCTCCGCCATCATGGTACGGGAAAAGGCCCACAAGGAACGGACCATCCGTTCCTCCGCCATTGAGAAAGTGCCCTTCACCGAAGAGATGCGCAGAAATTATACCATCCTCTGTCCCCAGATGTCGCCCATCCACTTCGAGATCATGGAGCCCGCCTTCAACGCATGCGGCTATAATTTCGTGGTGCTGGACAATGACAACCGCCACTCCGTGGACATAGGGTTAAAGTATGTCAACAATGACGCCTGCTATCCCTCCCTGCTGGTAGTGGGCCAGATCATGGAAGCTCTGCTGTCGGGCAGATATGATCTGGAAAAGACCGCCATCATCATGACCCAGACCGGCGGGGGATGCCGGGCCACCAACTATGTGGGATTCATACGCAGGGCCCTGAAAAAAGCCGGCATGGAGCAGATTCCCGTGATTTCCCTGAATCTGGCGGGCATAGAGAGCAACCCCGGATTCCGCTTAAACGCCGGTCTCATGATCCGGGTAGCCATGTCTGCCCAGTTCGGTGACATTCTAATGCGCTGCGTCTATCGGATGCGGCCTTATGAGGCCGAGCCCGGCAGCGTGAACCGGCTGCACCAAAAATGGGTGGATATCCTGCAGAAATTCGTGTCCGGAAAGCATGTGGGCCTGCCTAAGTTCCGGCGCCTATGCAGGCAGATCATCCGGGAATTCGACGCTGTTCCCCTTCTGGACGTGAAAAAACCCCGGGTGGGAGTGGTGGGGGAGATTCTGGTAAAGTTCTCCCCTGCAGGCAACAATCATCTGGTGGAGCTTTTGGAGGCGGAGGGCGCGGAGGCAGTGGTTCCCGACCTCATCGACTTCATGCTCTACTGCTTTTACAACCAGATCTACAAGGCCAGACATCTGGGCACCAGCAAAAAGGCTGCCCGCAGCTCCGCTCTGGGAATCTGGGCCATTGAGCATGTACTGCGGGGCGCGGCGGCGGCAGAGTTCAAGAAGTCAAAACACTTTGTCCCCCCCACTCCCATCCGGGAGATCGTATCCTTTGCGGAACCCATCGTGTCCATCGGCAATCAGACCGGAGAGGGATGGTTCCTCACAGGAGAGATGGTGGAGCTGATACACGACGATGTGCCCAACATCGTATGTACCCAGCCCTTCGGCTGCCTGCCCAACCATGTGGTAGGCAAGGGGGTCATCAAGGCGCTCCGCAAGGCCTATCCCCAGTCCAACATCGTGGCCATCGACTATGATCCGGGCGCCAGCGAGGTAAACCAATTAAACCGCATCAAGCTGATGCTGTCCACGGCACAGCGGAATCTGAAATAAATACCTGCAAAAGCAAGCGGCATACCGCCCCTTAGGGGAGCGATATGCCGCCTTTTTTGTTATAAAAAAATCCGGGCCATAAAACAAGCTGCCTTCTTTCGACCTGCTGCGGCCTTTGCCTGCCTAAGAGGCCGCCTCCTCACGGTTCTCCAGATACTGCTGCAGCACCGCAGCAACCTCCTCCGGTTCCAGTCCAGCCTCCTCAATGATATCGCTGACCGCCTCCAGCTCCTTCCTCTTCTTCTCCTGATAGAGCTCCTCCAGCTCCCTCTTCTCCGATTCCACACGGGTCATCAGAGCCTCGATCAGCTCCTTTTTCGCCGCGATCTTCTCCTCCATGGTCTTGCGCTGCCCTCTTGCCATATACTTTACGCTTCTCCTTTCACGGGATCAGCGTACCGTTTTGCCCTCCTGCCAAAGGAGCGCCTGCAAACGCCGGGCGGCACGCTGGTTCCAACTCTTTTTCTACAAGTATATGGACAAGGCCGGAAAAATATGCATCAAATTCCAAAAAAATCCATCCGATCCTATGGGAAGCCTCACTTGCATCCGCATATCCTGCACCGCTATGACAGCAGCGAAATGAAATCCTCCTTGCTCATGCCGCCCAGCTGTCCCGCATCACCCTGAATCACCTGCTCCGACAGCGCCCTCTTGCTCTCCTGCAGCTCCTGAATCTTCTCCTCAATAGTGCCCTTGGCGATAAGACGGTAAACCACCACCATCTTGGTCTGCCCGATCCTATGGGCCCTGTCCGTGGCCTGGTTCTGTACCGCCAGATTCCACCACGGATCGTAGTGGATCACCACGTCCGCCCCCGTCAGATTCAGGCCTACGCCCCCCGCTTTCAGGGAAATAAGGAATACATTTGTTTCATCCTCATTGAAGGCCTTCACCAGCTGCAGACGCTTCTCCTTAGGCGTGGCCCCGGTGATGGTGTAATACGTGAACTGCTCCCCCTCCAGCCTTCTGGCGATCAGGTCCAGCATGGATGTGAACTGGGAGAACAGCAGGATCTTGTGGCCACCCTCCACGGCGCTGCGAACCAGCTCCGCACAGGCATCCAGTTTGGCGGACTCTCCCCCATAATTTTCAAAGCAAAGCCCCGGATCGCAGCAGATCTGCCTCAGCTTCATCAGCTCCGCCAAGATCTGCATCTTGTTTTTCTGGAATTCCGAAGCGTCCTGCATGACGATCCGCTGGCGCATATGAACCACCTGAGCGTCGTAGAGCTGCTGCTGCTTTTCCTCGAACCTGACATAACGGTTCTCCTCAAGCTTCTCCGGCAGATCCTTCAGCACGTTCTCCTTCATCCTGCGCAGAATGAAAGGGGCCGTCATCCTCTGCAGCCGCTCCAGCGCCGCCTGATCCTCATTCTTCACGATGGGAGCCTCGAAATCGTTCCGGAAAACATCATATCCGTAGAGATAGCCCGGCAGCAGATAGTCAAAAATGCTCCAGAGCTCGCTGAGTCTGTTCTCAATGGGCGTGCCCGTCAAAGCGTATCTGGTACCGCTCTTCACCACCTTCACCGCCTTGGCCGCGGCAGTGGTATGGTTCTTGATGTACTGGGCCTCATCGATGATCTGATAGCGGAACTCCTTGTCTTCGTAATTTTCTATATCGCGCTTCAGCAGATCATAGGAGGTGACAATGACATCGTACTTCTGGTACTGCTCCAGCTTCTTCCTGCGTTCCTCCTGAGTCCCCGTTATGAATTCACAAGAAAGCTCCGGTGTGTAGCCGCGGATCTCCTCTCCCCAGTTGTACACCAGAGATGCCGGGGCCACCACAAGGGATGTTCCCCCCTTTCCCTCAAGCTTTGCAGCGAGCAGCACGGCCAGTACCTGAAGGGTCTTTCCCAAACCCATGTCGTCTGCCAGAATCCCCCCCATCCTATATTCTTCCAGAGTGCGGAGCCATCTGTAACCGTTTCTCTGGTATCCCCGCATGATCTGTGCAAGGCTGGGCGGCTCCTCGAAATCCGCGTCGTTTACCGTCTTGAAATCCTTCACCATCTCCCGAAAAACCGTGTCCCGGTTGCTGTAGATCTCCTCGTTTTTCTCCAGCAGCTTGTCCAGATACAGCGCCCTATATAGGGGCAGCTTGATGTTCCCCTTCAAAAGCTCCTTGGGAGTCATCCGCAGAGTATCCATCATCTCCGCCAGCGTCTGCAGGGAACTTTCTTCCTCCAGATTCAGGAAATCCCCGTTTTTGAGCCTATAGTACTTTTTCCTCTGCCGATAGCTTTTCAGTATATCCAGAAGCTCCTCCGGCGGCACGTCCTGCGTGGCAATGTTCAGGTTCAATAGATCCTTGGACACGGATATGCCCACGGACATCCGCACCCTGCGCCCGATGTTCACATTGGTAAACCTTCTGGTACACTGCACCTCCCCCAGAGCCAGCAGGGCTTCCACCCCCTTGTCCAGCACCTGATACATCCGCTCTTCGTCCTCGCCGCAGTGCAGTTCCCCCTTCCCGGCATCATGGAAGGGAAACCACTGCCGCACCAAAAACAGCGTCTCCTTCTCTCTGGAGCGCTCCCTGAAGGGCTCCACCATATCATCCTCCAAAAGATCCAAGACGGAGAACTCCCGATCCCCGTAGCGGGCGGACACCCGGCAGCTCATATTCTTGTTCTCCGCATCCAGATAAAACACAAAGCGGGCCTGAGCCGGAAGGTAAGATGCTATCTCCTCGGCATTCTCCTCCATGATGTCCACAGCCCCTTCCAGCTGGGGCAGCACGGAATAATAAAACTGCGCAAGGTTGTTGCGCCCCACCTGAAAGGAAAGGGCCCCCTCCCTGCTAAATCCTGCGATGGTGCGGATCCGCTTCATAAATTCCGCCTCCACCCTGCTAAATTCGCTGCCGGAAATATAATACGCCGTCTCCACCCCATAGAAAAAGTCCGGCATACGGCAGTCCACCGTTATCCCATGAAAGCTTCTTCCGTCCCCCAGATCGTTCTTCCGTATGGTCATGGAAATCTTAGGATTTTTCTCTCTGGCCTGCAGGAGACACTTGATTCTGGGCTCACTGTCCCGATCCTCAAAGTCCAGCCCCTCCTCCCCGCAGAGACGATACAGCTGGTCCAGCCGCCAGCCGAACAGCGCCAGCTCCCCGTCCTTGGAAACAGCCTTCTTGGAGTAGCTGCGGGCCTCTATAAGCCTCCTCTCAAAGGCCTGCTCCTCCTTGACAATGCTTCCGATATAATCGATCCACTTTCTTCCCCTATCCGTAAAATTGTTTATATTGTGGTTCAGAGTGGTGGCGCTGCCATAGGAGGCGGTCTTGGACTCCTGCACATTGGCATAAAATTCAAACAGATCCTTGATCACAAAAAGCTTCTTTTCACCCACCTTGAAAGACACGGCCAGCTCCCCGCCCTTCAGGGTCATCCGAGGCAGCAGGGTAAGGCTTCCGGCCCTTCCCACGGTGTCGGAAACCACATTGTTGGCCCTCTGCTCCGTGAAGGCCCGCATAACCACCATGGCATTGGAATCCGTGGCGTCCCCCACATTCTTTCCCTGCAGGTAATCCTGCACCAGCGTCATGAAAGCCCCAAGATACGGGCAGTAATCTTTTCTATAATACAAACTGTAATAATGCTTCCTGCACTCCCCACACTGGCATTCCGCAAAGAGAAGCTCCCTTCTGGCAAAGACCATGTGTACCGGAAATCGGTTCCTGCCGTCGACGCCTTCCCCGAAAGCCTCTCCCACAGTCTCCAGCCTGCCCTGCATATATCCGCTCTCCACTTCCCGCAGAGTCACCTTCTTCTCCCGAAGCAGCATATCCGCCTTGCGCTCCACCGCATCGGTGAGGCGCATGCTCTTTCGTATGGCATTGCAGTCGAAATACTGGTACTTCGCCAGCTCGGCGTAGTCCATGGTTCCCTCTCGGGGCTTCTCAGCCCCGGAGGAATCCTCCTGATTCAGTACGATGTATTCTCCCGGATCCGCTGCTGCCGTCTCCATGATATCCTCCGCCGCTTTTGCGTCTTGGGCTGTATCCATCATGCCCAAAGCTGCCGGCCTTTCTGTCTCCTGAACCGCCGTGCCCTGATGGGGCTGCGCTGCCATCGGCCGAACCCGATCTGCGGCGGCCTGCTGTAAGGATGCGGCAGTTTGAGACTTTCCGGCTCTGCTTTTTCTCTTCTCCATGGCTGTTAATGACTCCTTCTTTTCTCTGGGGTTTTGGGCGATGCGGCTGCAGCCCTTTGGAAATATTATACCGCAAACCTGCCGTAAATGGAATAGTTTTCTGGGACAGCTCTTGACAGACGCCGACCCATGACCTATTATGGGAAAGGGCTTCGGATGAGGCCCATAGGGCGAAACTACATACAACGAGACCATAAGAATAGGAGAATGAAAAATGCGTTTGGCCACTACCACGGAAAAGCTTGCCGAGGCATTCGGCGACGAAGAATGCGTCCGCATTCTGGCGCAGGCAGGATTTGATTCCATAGATTGGGGCTTCTTTGAGATGGCCGCCGGAAAGGGGATCTGGTGTACGGATGACTGGAAGGCCCATGCCCGGCGCCTGAAAGAACTGGGTGCGGAATTGGGCATCGGCTTCAGTCAGGCCCATGCCCCCTTTCCCTCCTCTCAGGGAGAACAGCCTGCGGACAAGGTCATCCGGGAGCGGATCCTGCGCTCCATGGAGGCCGCATCCATATTGGGCATCCGAAACATCGTGGTGCATCCCATGCAGCACCTGAATTATGCAAAGGAAAAGGCAAAGCTGTGGGAAATGAATCTGGAGTTCTACCGCAGCCTGATTCCCTATTGCCAAGAATACGGCATTTGTGTCTGTGCCGAAAACATGTGGCAGTACGACGGCAGGCGCAGATACATCGTGGACAGCGTATGCTCCCAGCCTGAAGAGTTCTGCGGGCTGCTGGACGCGCTGGACAGTCCCTGGATCGTGGGCTGTCTGGATCTGGGGCACTGCGCTCTGGTGGGCGTGGAGCCGGAAGACTTCATCCGGGCCATGGGAAAGCACAGACTTAAAGCCCTGCATGTTCATGACGTGGATTATCTAAGCGACTGCCATACCATGCCCTTCCTGAAAAGGCTGAACTGGGAGGCCATCACTCAGGCTCTGGCCGAGATCGGATATGAGGGGGATTTCACTTTCGAGGCCGACAGCTTCTATGAGGGATTTCCCGACGGGCTGAAACAAGATGCCTGCAGGCTGATGGAGCGCACGGGACGCTATCTCATAGAACGGATTCAGGCCGCAGCCTCCAATTTGTCTCAGGCATAGAGCTAGGCCTGAAATTTCCGGCTATCCCACTGCCCCCGCCATGACCAGAATCCGGGCGATCTCCGAAAATCCCTTCCGGGAGGCATAATATAGGGGGGTATGCTGCCAATTGTCGGCAATGTTCACGTCCGCCCCGCTCTCTACCAAAAGCGCCACCACCTCATTCTTTCCCTGACTGGCGGCAAGGAGAAGGGGCGTGGCTCCCTCCCCGTTCCTGCTGTTGAGGCAGGCGTGGGCGTTAATGAGCGTTCTGCACAGATGCAGGTTTCCCCGGCCTGCCGCAAAATGCAGAGGGGCGCTTCCGTCCCACAGCCCCTTGTCCACATCCGCCCCTGCCTCCACCAGAATCTGGGCGATCAAAAGATTCCCCCCTTTGCAGGCCAGCAGAAGCGGCGTCTCCCCGCCGTCGTTGGCCCCGTTCAGCTCCGCCGTCTTCACCAGCTCCTTCACGGCCTCCGCCCGGTTGTTGAAGCAGGCCTGATGAAGGGCAGTGTTTCCGCCGCTGTCCGCCTGAGCGCTGGAAGCCCGCTCAAAGACATCCCCCAGACACCATGCCGCCGCATAGTCTGCCGCCCGGCGGCCCTCATTGTCCGCGGCGTTTAAGTCCGCACCCTGATCCATCAGAAATCTTGCAGCCTCGCTGCGCCCGGCCTCGATCATATGCATCAGCGCCGTCTTTCCCTGATTGTCCCCGGCGTTCACATCCGCCCCTGCCTCCAAAAGCAGCTTCGCGATCTCCTTGTTCCCGCTTCCGGACAGCCCGTGGAGCGGCAAAAGCCCCTGATTGTTTGCAAGACAAGGATCTGCCCCGTTCTCCAACAGCAGCTTTGCAATGTCTCTGGCCCCCTGACTGCAGGCATAGAACAAAGCCGTGTTACCCGCTTCATCCCTCTTGTTCACATCTACTCCCCCAGCCTTCAAAAACATCTGCACCACGCCCTTCTGGCCGTTCTGGCATGCCACAATCAGATTCATGCTATTGTCCATATATTTGCCTTTCTCTTCTCCCATGTTCCAAATCCGTGCCGCCCCATCCTGGTTCTATGAGGGGGCTTCTTTTCCTTGCTCCGGCGCAAGCGCCGGCCCCCTGCCCTTCCGGCGTCCGACAATTTCCCCACAATCACTTCTTCGGCTTTTTGCAAAAATGCAGGCATTTCTCTGGGCAGACCCCCACACACCTGCCGCACCGTATGCACTCCGGCGACCGGGAAATCTCCTCCGGCCCAAGTCCTACGGGACATTCCCTCTGACATGCCATGCAGGAAATACAGCTTTCCCTCTCCCATTGCACCTGCACCAGACTGAATCGGTTGAAAAGTCCGTAAATGGCTCCAAGAGGACAGAGATACTGGCAAAAGGGCCTATATACCTTAATGGAAAGAATCAAAATAAATATCAGAATTCCCAGTTTCCAGAGGAACAGCCCCCCCAACTGCCCCCGCAGAAGCTCGTTGCTTCCTATGAGAGGCAAGGCTCCCAGCAGCGTCCCCGAGGGGCACAGATATTTACAAAAAGCCGGAATTTTGGCAAATCCGCCAAACAAAAATAGGGATCCCACGCCCACCAGAGACACCAAAACCACATACTTCCCATATTTCAATGCCTTATGTCCCGGAAGCCTTTTCCTTTTTCTGAACAATGGAATTTTATGTATCAAATCCTGCACCAGCCCGAAGGGGCACAGCCACCCGCACACGAATCTGCCGAACAAGCTTCCGAAAAGAAAGAAAAAGCCCAGCGCCGCAAACGGCACCTGAAATCCCTCCCGGTTCAGCAGCGCCTGCAGAGCCCCTATAGGACAGGAGTTCAAAGCCCCCGGACAAGAATAACAGTTCAGCCCCGGCACACAAGCATATTTAAGCCCTCCCCGATAAATTTTTCCATTTAGAAATCCATACAGATACCCGTTCGTGAAAATCGTAAACAGCAGCTGTACGCCCAGCCGTATTTTTTTCATGCCGTCCTACATCTCCCTATCATCATTTGGTTCCCTATCAACAATGTACAAAAGTCTATTGGATCCGCACGGTTTCTCGGATTCCCTTTCCTCCAAGGACCATGACGCTACCCCAGACCGATGCACTCCATACAGATCATCACTGCCTTCTCCCAGATTGCGGCAAGCTCTCCACGCCCTGCGCCCACACCCAGCAGAACCGCGCCGGCCATCACGCCCCACAGCCATTTATACCGCTTACAGTTCCTCCAAAAGCCCATCAATGATCTCCTTCCACACGGATTTCTCATAGGAACCCACTACCGCGCCAAGCACCACGCCATTCTCATCAACAAAGAAAGTGGTTGGAACTCCCGACACATTTACCACAAGAGCACTGTATAGGGATTCATTCAAAAGCAGGTGCGGATAGTCGGCCCCCGTCTTTTCTACCAGAGACACCGCTTTTTCCAGTTTGTCCTCCGATCCATTCTCCTGCACATCGCTCACGATTCCGATCAGCTGAAAATCTGCCGTATCGTACTCTCCGGCCAGCTCCCCAAGATCCGGCATCTCCCTGAGGCATGGATTGCAATAGGTCGCCCAGACATTGATCATCGTAAGCTTGGACTGAGAAAAAATGTCCGATGTCACCGCATTTCCATCCATATCCTGCCCCTCAAATACAAGAGGCTCCGCAGGAGGCTCTTCCACGGACTCTTGTTCCTCCCCCTTCTGGGCTTCGCCTCCTGCCTCTATGCTGCCTTCCTCATTTTCCGTGCCTTTCTTTCCCATGCCGTCTGCACACCCGCACAGCATGACGGCCACAAGGATACATGCAAGTAATTTCCTTCCGTATTTACGCTTTTCCATGTCTGCTTCCCTCCCGCATTATGATTGCTTCTTTTCAGTTCTAAGCCCTGATCCGCTTCTTTCGCTTCTTTTCAGTTCTGAGCCCTGATCCGCTTCTTTTGCTTCTTTTCAGCTCCGGGTTCTGATCCGCTTCTTTTGCTTCTTTTCAGCTCCGGGTTCTGATCCGCTTCTTTTGC
>OFFJ01000893.1_pt1 | contig 23346 bp, 18 predicted proteins | sample 1521261 | NCBI WGS metagenome assembly OFFJ01 (sample SAMEA3504122, study PRJEB24116) | mouse gut metagenome | biome: mouse gut; feature: mouse-associated habitat; material: faeces | place: Denmark | collected 2011 | reverse complement strand
CTACCCTTGCGGTTAAGGTTGCCAGTGCCATAGATATCTCTCCTTTCGTATTCGGGTTGTGATTATTATAGCACTATTGTATGCTGAAAGCAAGCGTATGTATTACATATGGGGTTAGATTTACATAAATTACCAGGAACTGAAGCGAAAAGCCTTGGAAAACGCTTATCCGGATCTGGTAGATCACAATCTGCCGGACTGGAGCGAAAACGGTGACCTGATGGAATGGCTGTCCGAGTTATAACTGTTATAAGTGAAATACTATGCAAAGTTATACATTGCTAAATTGCTCTAATCGTTCCAATTCGATTAGGATTTTTATCTAATAATCCATATTGTATCAAAACCTTCTTTTTGATTTATTACTGAATATACCAGCCGTTTTCCAGTATATAATAAAACAGCTGGATATTCAATAATTGAACTACTTTCATCTCTCAAAACCGTTATTGTCTTATACCCTATCATCAGAAATCGTACAGTTTTTACTATATCAGCCCTTGCGTAAGTTTCAGTGGTTTTGATATCGCTGTGCCCCAGAAAATCACGGATATAGATCAGGTTAACACCCGCCTACAACAGATGGACCGCCTTGGAATGGCGGAGCATATGGCATTTTACCTTTTCCGGTACTTTGTCAGATATTTCATGTGCCATGACAGCATATTTGTTGATGATATAGGCAACTCCTTCTTTCGCCAGCTTGTTGTGCTGCTTAGCGGGTAACTGGACTTATGCGCCAGGTCTTAAAAGTATCCCTGTAGGATTTAATCGTGTTCCTGCTGACATTTTCCTGTACGTATCGCTTCGTAAACTTTATCTTTATTTTTCTGACATATCTGAATCATAAATAACCTCTGCTTTGGTATATGGTAAAATCCCCCACCTATTATAGCAGATTTTTTATCTTGGCTAAAAGACTTATTGAAGGAAAAACTATAAAATGATTGACTTTGTGCGGATGAAGGTGTATTATTAGGAATAACTTGATATCAAGGCAAAATGTGTGAAAATGCATGACGCAAAACTATAGGGACTGTAAAGTGTCAGCCAGTTGCAGTATTGATTTTTGTGGGTGCAGTCTATTCGATAGGGAAAGATTGTGTCTTTTTTTATGAAAGAGGAGAACTTATGAATGGCTATCTAAAAATTTCTGAAGTATCGAAAAAATGGGGGATTAAAGAACGGCGAATCAATACTTTGTGTTTAGAAGGGCGAATTGAGGGAGCTATAAAATTTGGGAATACTTGGGCTATACCAGAAGATACAGAAAAACCAAAGGATGAACGAATAAAATCAGGGAAATACATAAAAACCCCTAATGCTAGTGAAATTTAAGGAGGTTTTGATATGGTTACCTACACGACTAAATTTCCGACGAATGATTTGCTAACAAAAACTGAATTTGTCAAAACGGTCATTAAATGGAATTGCGGTAGTAAATATGACAAAATTAACGATCTTTTGTGGGATGAAATTAGTTTTGATTGTTCATGGGAACAAGAAAATATTGTTTTGTCAATACAAGAAATTTCCGAAAAAGAAATTATTGCTTCAAGATTAAAAAAGGAAGATGAACATGGAGTTTGGTGTACTGATTTTGTTTTAGATAATTCAAACAAAATGCTATCGGTATCAGTATCTTTAGAAACAACGGAATTTACAACAGACTTCTTTCCGACGTATTACCCTCCTTTTTTTGTAAAGATGATTCTTTTTGGACAGTATGCTGGTGATGATAACGGGATAATGGTACTAAATAAAGAGCATAGTATTTCAGACTGTATGTCATTTTTTAAGGGGATTGTTGAAAAAAAGGATAATATCAAAATTACCTGTAGTTTATGTGGCTAGAACAAATACAGGAGATAATCCACTAGATGTAAATAAGTTGGCATTTAGGCTGCAAGGAGTGGCTCATGTATTGTGCGAACCCGATGAGGGAGTTGAATTAGAAGATTTTTCAGATGTGCTAGATAGCAACGATGCTAGGGCTGGGAAAATATTTATATACTATCCTAGTCATAATAAAAAAAGCAGAATTCTTAATCTGACAGGTTCATGTCAGGAAGCAGATTATTTAGAGGATAGAGTAGTTAATGATGTTTACAACTATATGAATTCAAGAATGCGTAAAGCAATAGATACGTGGGATGGGGTGTTAACTGAAAAACTGCATATTGAAAACAAAAAGTTATTATCAAATCAAAGTGCAATTGAAGAAGAGAATAATAATTTGTATGACATTTTTGGTAAACAACTCGAAAAAATGGAGGGGTCAAATGTTGAGTTGAGTAATGAAGTGCAACGTTTGACAGCAGAACTGCAAGGCTTAAGAATGAGATACTCTGATAAGGACAAAAGTCCCGTTTTATACCTAGGAGATGAGAGAGAGTTTTACACCGATGAGATAAAAGAAATTGTGCTGGATATTATGTCTGAGTATCAAAAGAATTGTAAAGAAGATTCGAGACGATGGCATATTATTTCAGATTTGTTAGAAAGTAATGAATTTAAAGGCTTGCCGGAAAAAAGGAAATCGCAACTGAAGAATGCATTGAAAGGATATAAAAATCTGAACGGATCATTAAAAGGATTACTTGAAACTTTGGGTTTTGAGATTAGTGATGATGGAAAGCACTATAAATGGACTTATTACGGAGACCATAGATATGTTGCAACGGCGGCCAAAACTTGTAGCGATGGGCGAGCAGGTATGAATTTATCGTCTATCATTGAGAAACTAATGTTTTAAATATTTGTATGACAGAATGTGTCACACAGATGTTATATAATCACTTATTAAATAGTTTTAGGAGGAAACGAATATGGCATTTAATCCAAACAATTACAAGGCACCAGCAGCAAAGAAGTTACCAGTTATTTTATTACTAGATGTGAGCGGAAGCATGAGTGGAGCAAAGATTGATAGTTTGTATGATGCGACAATTGATATGATTGAAACGTTTGCGGCTGCCCAGGCAAAGGAACAGATTATAGACGTTGCTATTATTACTTTTGGTGACAGTGTTGATTTACATACAAGATATACGCCTGTTAAGGATTTGCAGGCTAAAGGAATTAGTAAGTTTAAGGCTTCAGGTATGACCCCAATGGGAACAGCGTTGAGAATGGCAAAGGATATGATTGATGATAAAAATGAAACGCCTTCAAGAATTTATCGTCCTGCAGTTGTATTAGTATCGGATGGTGCGCCAAACGATGATTGGAAAAATCCAATGGATAAGTTTATCAATGATGGTCGTTCTGCAAAATGCCAGAGATTCGCTGTAGCTATTGGAAACGATGCAGACAGAGGTGTCCTTGAGAGATTTACACAAGATCCTAATGCTGTTTTGTTTGCAGAAGATGCGAAAGATATCTCGGAGCAGTTTAAGACGATTAGTATGTCTATTTCAACTATGGCTACAACACCTAATTCTAATAATGTACCAACACCATCTACAACACCAAAGTATGATAATAATTCAGCAAATGATGATGATGACGATTTGTATTAAGAAATAATAAGGAGGTACAAACAATGGCACAGGCAATTGGAGATCCAGAGGAGATTAGAAGTTTTTCTAACACACTTGAACATTATCTGAATACAGTTGAGGAAGAAACAGGCAGACTTAATTCAGCTTTTGAACAGTTGGGGGAGTCTTGGCAGGATCAGCAGAGAGCAAGTTTTGAAGAAACTTATAAGCAGTTGATTAATGCTCTTCAGAATTTTAAGGAGAATGCTTCTGAACAGATTCCACACTTAAGAACTATGGCAGAAGATTTAAGTATTTACTTGGGAAGGTAGTGAGAAGAAATGAGTACAGTTGCAAGTGTTTTTGAAGTTGATGCAATAAGTGGCGCTGCACAAGAATTAAATCAAATTAAGAATGATTCCTTTGATACTTGCAATGATGGACTCAATCAAGTAAGGCAATTAGTCGAAGAAACTCAAGCAGAGGAACAAACTAGTAAAACTATGCTTGATATAGCAAAGGGAGTAGAGATGGCTAAGCATGCCGTTGTAATTGAATTGGAGGCGAGACTTGCAGCAGCTCTTGCAGAGTTAGCTGCAGTTACGCCAGATCCTATTGCAATGGCAATTGTAGGAGTTAGAATAGCAGAAATCGAGTCTCAATTAGTTTCTGCTAGACAAGAATATGAAGAGGCTGTTAGACATCGTGAGGCATTAGAGGGACGATACGAAATGGCAGTGAAGGCTATGAACATTGCACAAGAACGGCACGACACGCTACAGATGCATTTTGAAACAGGTAAAAGAAGTATAGAAGTTACTGTAGATAGAGGTTGCACAAGGCTGAATTTAGCTTATCAAGATTTACAAAAGTATATTTTGAGAATTGCACCAGATGTAAGAAATAGTCTTGATAAATGGTTTAATGATAAGCCGGAAGAGAATACTCCTGTTCGACCTAATGATATCAGAGATAAGTTGGATGTTGATGAAAATGTTGTAGATGCTATTTTGGAATATTTATATGCGACTGACATAGGATTCAGAGCAAATGTCGATAGTTATTGCAATGAGATGAGAATAGGCAATGAAGCAGGAGCAGAGCTAAAAATTAAGAAACAGATGGTTGGAAGACTATGTGAGGAAATTGTTTTTAGGGCTTTCAAACCAATTAGTACGCAAATAAGCACCCAGGCAAGGGAATCTTTGCCAGATGGTCGATATACAAAGGTTGACATGATTGTTTATGGGCTAACAAATCCATTAGTATTGGGACGAGGAGAAGGGATGGGAGCAAGAGAAGGTGGCAGTTTGGCAGTAGAAGTCAAGTCCGGTCACAGTTCATACTTGTACCAACAGTTAAGTCATATGCAAGACCAAGCGTTTGGTCACCAAGGATGTGATGCTTCGTGTGTAATATGCACGAGGGATATACACGATTTGTCACCTGAGAAGGAAAGTGAATTACGAGAAAAACTTAGAGAGGCAGGATCACCGATGATTGGAATGCTACCAAGAAAAGATGATTTAGATAATAGATGTATTAACTTTGTAAAGGGGAAATTGAAAGATGTTTAGTGAGGTACGTAGCCAATTAATCAATAGCAAATCCATTTTTTCTGAAAAAGTTAATGATTCATTCGGAAACTCCATTGTAAGGGATGTATATGATTCTTTTGAAGGGGATTTACAGAAATTGGATTTTGCATGGGATGAAGCTGAAGTTAAAAAAATGGAGGTAGTGACTCTTCTCATGGAATTAAGAACCATATTATAGGAAGAAGGGAAAGTATGGAGAAAAACCAGGAAACTATGGAAGGTTTGTTGCATTGTTTGGACGATTCTATAACTTCTAGAGACAGAAGATATGAAACATTAGATGCACGGTACAAAAATGCGGAAGGGCATATTTTACATAAAGAATATGATGAGTATTCAACAAGGAAAGAATCTATAAGAAGAAGATTTAAAAATGAAGCTATCGATTACCAGGAAAAGATTGATAGATTGTGCCAAAGAATAAGAAAAAGTCAGCCTTCATTAATGGAATTATCTTCAGAATATATAAACACAAGGAGCAGGTTTCCAAGGAATATTGCATTAGGGAAATTGCATGTTACATATAATAATTTGGATTTTTTCGTTCCAAAGACTTTTTCGTTTCCTTTTGAAAAACCCATGTATATATGCGATGAGTCAAAAAATATTATTCTCCATAAAGTCCTACTGAGACTTTTATTTGCGTTGCCTGTAGATAAGCAGGAATATTATGTATTTGATCCTATAGGATTGGGAAAAACGGTAAGTAAGTTTAATTCATTGTTTTGTAATGAGAGATTATTTCCACAGAAGAAAGTTCTTTCTTCAACACTAGAACTGAAGGCGGCACTTAAGGATGTTACGAAATATATTTTAGATTTACAAAGCAATGTTTTTAATATAGCAATAGATTGTCAGGACTGGGATTCATATAATAGACGATTATATTCTCAAAGGGAATTGAGGAGAATGTTGCCATATAAAGTGTTTATTTTTACAGCGGTACCAGACGGAATGGACCAGGAATGTTTTGATATGTTTCGAACATTAATTGTTCATGGAAAACAGTGTGGTTTATTAGTTTTATTTTCATTTAATGAAGCAATCTTGAATACTGAAGATAGCAAAATGAAAAAAATAGAAATCGAATTAAGAAGTTGTATTGAAAATAGTGTGCAGTTACATAATGTTTTTGAAGAAGATAATATTAGCAATGAATTTGAACATCTTGTAATTGAAAATGTAGGTGAAAAATTTCCAGATGATTATGCGTTGAGTATTCTCCTAGATGATTTAAAGACAATAGCTGAAAAGCAAAATAGCCAAGGCATGTCATTTGACGAAATTATGGAGTTAGGTTCGCTCTTTAACAGTAATTCTAGCAATGGATTAGTGATTCCAGTAGGTTGCGGGGCTTCCGGAAACAGCATTATTGAGCTAAATATAGGGGATTCAACACCACACTATCTAATAGGTGGAACGACGGGTTCTGGTAAATCAAACTTTTTGCATAATTTGATTATGAGTGCATGTTGCCGTTATTCACCAAATGAAATGAGTGTCTATCTGCTAGACTTTAAGGAAGGCGTTGAGTTTAGTCAATACGCAAACCCTAATTTGAAACATGCAAAACTTGTAGCTACTGAAGCAGATACTGAATACGGAATTACTGTATTGAGGCATTTAGTAGAGGAAAAAGAAAAACGCTATGCAGCATTTAAAGCTTGCGGCTGTAAGGATATTCAAGGATATAGAGATAAGAATCCAAATGAGTTAATGCCAAGAATATTGGTCGTGATTGATGAATTTCAGGTTTTATTTGGAAATGCTCAAAAGGATCAGACTATATCAACACTTGAAATGTTAGCTAAACAGGGACGAGCTTGTGGTATTCATTTAGTTTTAGCTACGCAGTCATTAAAAGGAATTGATTTTTCAACTTTGGGTCCTCAGTTTGGTGGAAGAGTCGCAATGAAGTGTTCCGCCGAAGATTCTAAATATTTATTAGGTGGGATAACATCAAATAATGAAGAGGCCGCTGAATTAAAAGTTCCGTTTGCTATATTAAACACATCGCAAGGTAGTGTTTCTGGAAATGTAAAATTTATGATTCCACGAGCAGAGGAAAAGAAAATAGCAGAGTGGATTGAAAAAATTGAGAAGAAGTGCAATGACATCAATATAGAAACTGAAACAAAAGTATTTGAAGGACAGAGCCTTCCTAAAAGACCATCACAAAATACTGTCGGGCAAAGAGCAAATCTTCAAATTATATTTGGCGAATTAATGGATTATAATGCTGCTCCATTTTCTGTAAATTTAAGGCCACGTGTTACTGATAATTTACTAATATGCGGCCATGACGATTTGATAAAGAAGAGCTTACTTGATTCTGCTATTCAGTCTGCTTTGAGTAGCGAATACTGTGAAGAAATCATATATGTTGGTGATGACAGTGAAATGATTGACACGGCGTTTGTGACTAAAGTTGTTTATTTTTGGTCTATGAAAGAATTTTGTGAGAAGTATGCGGGATGTCCTTTTGATAAGAGACGCATATTAATTATTGACAATTGTAATCTTACAAAGCAAATTGGCTATGCACCAACAATGTATGGAACACCAAAGCCAGAGGCAACTTTTTTTAAAGACTATTTAGATAATGCAAATGAGAAGGGAAGCTATGTTATTGCATTCTATGAGGGTAGTAATCGTATAAAAAATTGTGGTGTTCCTAAAGATGAGTTCAACTATAGAATTGGATATTCAGTTAATGTGGATGAGAAGAATTTCTTATTGGGAGCTGGGTCACAATCAAATGTTTCTGTAAAGAAGAACAGGGCATTCTTTGTTGACAACTTGGAGTTAAAAGCATGGTTTAGACCATATTCAGTATAGGAGGTTATTCATTGAGTAAGACGGTAAATATAGTAGTGGATGCTTCCGGAAGCATGGCGGAAGATGATAAAAATGCAGTTGTAAAGTATTTGTTAAATGGAATTAGCAATATTATGGGTACATCTGATTTTTATGATGTGAAATTTGTATTGTACCAGTGGGGACAATCAAGTAAAAAAATTGAGAACTTGGAAAAAGCAAAAATTGAATTTTCAGGAAAATCCTCACTTTCAGGTTTGGAAGAGTTGAAACAGATGATAGACGAAACTCAAACGATGATATTTGTTAGTGATGGCAATTTTAATAGTGGAGATAAAGCGCATATTAAAAAAGTGAGTGAGAATATTATACCTGTATTTGTGGGAATAGACGCAAATAGGACTATGTTGCAGGATATAGCTACAGAACGGGTAGTTTATTCTGTAACAGATTTTATGCAAGCTATCTATGATGCTTGTAGGTGATTATGAATGTGAGGTGACAAGATGATTTCTGGTGGTATATCAATAATCGGAAGTTATCATGACGTAAATCAAGATTCATATTTAAGTAAACCGTATAAAGATGGATATATCATGGTTGTTTCTGACGGAATGGGAAGCAAGTCACTTTCACATTTTGGTTCTAAATGCATATGCGAAAGTGTATATGATGTTGTGAGTAATTATACATTTGATTTAGATGTGATAAGTTTTAAGGATATTATTTATGCTTGCCATGAGGAATGGAAAAAGCGTTTGTCGAATTATGAAATTAAGCAGTGCTACGCAACTTTACTTGTAGCGGTGATAAGAAAAAATAAGATTTCAGCAGCAAGATTAGGTGATGGCTTTTTAGCTGTTTATACAGATGGAAAAGTTACTTGTTTATATGATAAAAAAGAAAACTATTTTGCAAACGAAACTGATTGTTTAAAAGAAAAATTAGATAGGGAAAAGGTGGAAATAGTTGAAATTGAATATTCAGAATTCCAAGGGGCAGTTTCTTGCACTGATGGTGTAGAAATAGGAACAATGCAAGAAGATGATATATCAAATTTTACACGAGAATTTGTGGATGAATATTCAAATCAGGATAGGGATGAAGTGATTGCAGAAATAGAGACATGGTTAAAAGATTGGCCTGGGATGGATGACAAAACCTTGGCGTTCGTGATGGAAGGTGAGAGATAAATGGCTAAAGATATATATGTTGATACATATGGTAGAAGGCATGTTGCATCAAAAGTGTTAAGTAGTGGTGGACAGGGTATTGTCTATCTGACAGAAGAACCAAATGTATTATTAAAATTAGAATGGAATCCGGTGACTCAAGAAATAGAGAAGGATACATCGAATAATGATAAGTTCGATAATATAAGAATCTTGCCAATGTTGGAAAGTACAAATTTAACACTTCCACAGACAATATTAAGAGATGTTGTTGGTTATACCATGAAAATGTTGGATGGGATGGTGTCGTTTGAGGAAGCATTCAGTGGCGATGATTATGAATTACCAAATAATGAGTGGATAAATAGTGTGAAAGAGGACAACGAATATTTGGGAGATAGATTGCAAAAATACATAGCAACGGGAGGTATGAGAAAGCGATTAAACGCTTTTTTAAATGCTTCATGTGTTTTAGCAAAAATTCATGCCAGTGGGCTTGTTTATTGTGATATTTCAGAAAAAAATATGTTTGTATCTTCTGATCCGAATATGTCAAATGTATGGCTGATCGATTGCGATAACTTAAACTTCATGAAAGATTCTATTAAGAAAAGAGATGGAGGATTGCATAGTCCAGGTTATGGCGCTCCTGAAATATATGAGGATAAGGGAAAAACAATGTATTCCGATGCATTTTCTTTTGCAATAGCTTTATTTTGGGAATTGACGATGAGCCATCCTTTTATGGGACTTGCAGCTTCAGAGATGTTAGACGAACTAGATATGTTAGATGCTCCCGAAGAAGATTATACCTGTACAGGTACCTTTGCTTGGGTGTGTGACGAAGATGATGACAGTAATGCATCATTTTCTGGTATGCCGATAGAAATGTTTATGAATAAGTCAATTTTTGACAAATTTCAAAAGACGTTTAGTGAAACTGGAAGAAAAAATAGGCAAAAGAGAACAACAATGCCGGAATGGTCGTATGTATTAGCAAAAGAGTTAGACCATACAGTAAGATGTAAATGTTGTCAGATGGATTTTTATGGGAATGAAGATCCTATGTGTCCGTGGTGTGATACAGAGAATAACGTAATTAAGGTATCATCGTACAAAGTTATTGATGAAAGAAAAGAGTTAAAATGGGATTTTGTACAAGAACTTTCTGATGAAATGATTAGTATTCCGTTAAGGGTATTGGAAGGGTTCAATAGTAACCATCTCGATGACAAAGCTTTTAAGATTACTTGGAATGAAGATGGGATTGAAATTGGAGAATTATCAAATCAGTATGATTTCTTTCTGCAGGACAGTGCAGGAAAACAAATATACGGAAGTACTAAATTTAGTGCAGTGGATAAAATCATCCTGGTGGCTATTGATAGAAGAAATGGTAATAAGTATTTATTGGAAATTGAGGTGAAGCAATGATAATAAACGAATTGGTGTTGAATCAAGATAGTTGTTTTACTGATATACAGTGTAGGATGACAATTAAGCAAAAGATTGTTGCAAAGAACGGTCGAGTTGAAATGTTTGGAGACAATCAATTTAAATTTATAACAAAGGATAATGTTATAGATTTTTCGATTGCTGATAAAAATGAAGCAAAACTTATTATGGAATCGTTTAATCGTCATTTTTATTGTCTTGCAAATGTTACTAGTTGTAGCAATAACAGTGATGATGGAAAAGTATTTTTTCTACATATTGGTTTCTTCTATAATTTGCAACGTTGGGGAAAAACCCCTGTTATTATCAGTGATCAGATAAAGAGCAATATCGAAAAAAAGTATGTGAAGGGTAGAGAAACTATAGAACAAGTTTTAGAAGATAATTTTAAGCTTTCTGACGGCGTTAGTTCATATTTTGTCTACACAAGCGGAAAATATTATTTTGGTTCAGAAGAACAAGAAGAGAATGAAACAGAGGGTATCGATAAAATATCTGAATCATCACAAGAAAATGTGAATGAGGAACTTGTTGCAGCCGAGGATGAAGTTGAAAAGGATAAAGTACTCGATAAAGGTAAAATTGAAAAAATTATAGAGAAAGAAAAACAAAAGAAAGACATTTTAGTTATATATGGACGAGAGTTTTATATCTATGTGTCAATTCAAGGTGATAAGTTCAATGAAAAGTTGTATGTTGAAAAGATAGGAAAAAGAAAACAGAATGTACCAATGATGCGTATGGCTGAAGGAACATTGGAATTTTTTGATCACAATTCTATCCTTTCAAAGAAAGTAAAAGAAACATTAGAGAGTACAAAAGGCTATTTGGATTTATGGAATCAATATGCTGAACAAGAAGGAAATCTTTTATTAGAGGAAGTTCGTAAAGTAGGCTTAATAAATGTCAATCGAGGTGCAGCTACTTTTGATAGTGAAGGTATTCACTTGCCATATTCGGGACTAATAAAAGAGGCTGAAGAATTAATTACTAATGATACATATTTGTTCTTTTCGAATGAAATACCGGTATATTTGGCAGACCGTGAAATGACCTGGAGCGATTATAGAACTTTATCAAAAGAAGCAAGTCAAATAGGCTATTCAATTAATAAAGGTGTGCAAGTAAGGGTAAATAAAAGAAAAAATGGTGGTTTCATCATTGAAACAGAAGATGGACATTTGCCAGAACAAAAATATGTTTCGTTGTCTATTTTGGGCGATGAAAGACAAATTTCAAGAAGAGAAGACGCTAGAAAGAGAATTGCAGAAGGAAAGGCCGCAAATCCTGCACTAGGATTAATTTTAGAAGGACAGCTTACAGAAGAATTAGGGACATACTCGACAAGAAAGAAAATAATGCCTTTGTCTAGTTTTGTAAAGGATAAAATCTTTAGATATGACCCGACAGAAACACAAAAAAGGGCTATTGATATTGCACTTAATACACCAGATATTGCAATAATTCAAGGACCTCCGGGAACAGGAAAGACAACGGTTATAACTGCGATTATTGAACGTTTGAATGAATTGTGTGACAAACGTGAAAAAGTAAATGGACAAGTATTAATAACAAGTTTTCAACATGATGCTGTAAGAAATGTAATTGAAAGATTGAGAATTAATTCTCTGCCAACCATAAAGTTTGGTAAACAAGAGCGAGCTGGTGAGGAGGATCTTACAAGAGAACGCGTTATTGAAGAATGGTGCGAGGAATACATTGCAAGGTTAAATGAAAGAAATCCAGAACTTATTGAAACCGAAAAAAGAAATAGATTGAGTCGCTTGCATAATATGTATCTGGTCTATCCGGGCGATAAAAATGCATTGGAATTTTTGCAATGTGCAAAAGAAATAAATACAGATGTAGGTCTTGATAAAAAAATAAGTAGAATGATTGAGTCAAGAAGTGTTAGTGGTGGTGATAGAACATCGGAACTATTAATGCTTATTCGAAGATTAAGAACTACTAAAGATGGATTCATGGATGATGGAGCGGATAATGCAGATTATTTGCTACAAAATCTAGAAGATATGGGAATAAATCAAGGAATCCCTGAAAATAGAAAAGTGTTTGATATTCTTGACGAAGCTGCGATGTGTTATGGAAAAGAACCTAGTGAAGAACTATTGGGAAAATTGTGTGATGTGAAAACGTATTTATTAGATAAATGTGTTCCAAAACCTTCATACAAGAAAGAAGTGCCAGACGAAGAAATATCAAAGATTTATAAACAAATCAATCAGAGTGTAAAAAAACATCAAGATGAAAAAGCTGCAATTTTAGCAGATTTATTGAAGGAGTTACGAACCAATAGATCTGAAGTAGAAAGGTCTTTGGAACATTACTTATTTGTATATTCTGCTACTACGCAGCAAAGCGAAGGTATCGAGATTAAAGAGGCCAAAGGAATTAATAAATATTCAGATGAACATCCTGAATATGAAACAGTAATTGTTGATGAGGCTGCTAGAGTGAGTCCGGCAGATTTAATGATTCCATTGGCACAGGCAAAAAAGAGAATAATACTAGTTGGAGATCATCGACAGTTACCACATATCTATGATGAAGAAGTTTTTGAAAGCATGAAAGAAAATGGCGAAACTGTTGATATGAATAACATCAAAAAGAGTATGTTCGAGTATCTTTTAGAGAAAGCAAGAGACCTAGAAAAGATTGATAATGTTCCAAGAACCGTTGTTTTGGATGCTCAATATAGAATGCATCCTATGTTGGGTGAGTTTGTAAATGAAGTGTTTTATAAACCTAATGATGAACAGTTTGCATCTCCATTACCTGCCTCAAATTATCAGCAATTTATTTCTAAAAAGACACTTCCGTTAGAGTGGTATGATTTTCCTGATAAATATGGAAAAGAACATAAGGAAGGAACAAGTAGAGTTAGAGATTGTGAAGCTGATTTTATAGTAGAAAAAATAGAATACTATATGAATTTGGAAGAAGGGAAAGAACTATCATATGGTGTTATTACATTTTACAGTGAACAGGTTAAGAGTATTAAACGAAAACTTAAGAATAAGTTGGGGGATGATGCAAAACGAGTTCGAGTAGGTAGTGTAGATGCATTCCAAGGTATGGAATTTGATGTAATCTTTTTGTCGGTTGTAAGAAGTAATGATAGGAGTCCTATGGTTAGAATCGATAAGAATTCCAAACCAGAACCTATCAATTATGAATATTTAGAAAAATATAAAGATGTTGACAGAAAGCAGATAGATAAAAAATCTACTGAATACAAAGAATGGGAATCATACCGGGATAAAGTAGGAATGCAGAATTATGGTTTCTTAATATCCGAAAACAGATTATGTGTTTCCTTAAGCAGACAGAAAAAATTATTGATTGTAGTTGGAAACACAGAGATGTTTTGTAAGGATAAGTGGGGGCGTATTGCAGAAATATGTGTACCTGGCATGAAAAAACTGTATGAACTATGTAAGGGAGAGGATGTGATATACGATGGCCAATCCGAAAGTGTTTAGTTTATTTAAAACAAAGAATTATGCTGAGTGTTTTCCTAATATTTCAGTGCTTGGAAAGAAAGTTGATTTTTTCTTGGAATGTAGTTCATATGATGTTATTTTGCCAGTAAAAGTAAATGGTGATAGCAAACTAGATGTATTTGAAGAAGCTGTATTAAAATTGATTGCATATAAGACTACAACATCTGAAGATATGGCTGATATATTATGCCTTACTCCTGATTTAATTAACTTTATTATTATTAGATTGCAAGAGATGGAGCTATTGCAAGATAATGGCAGGGACTTGACAGACCAAGGCAAAAAATATATACGAGTAGACGAAAAAATCTCTGATGATGCGAATGTTGAGTTTGCTCAAGCAAAAGTGTTTGTAATTAATCAGACTGGTAAAATATTGCCGTATATTCAAAAAGGCGAATTAATATCTGATCCTATTGATAATATACAAGGGTCTTTATTAACAGTTGAGTATGGAACAGTGGGAAATCCAATAAGAATTAAAGGAAAAATCCTCCGTCAAAACAGAGGAGAAAAAAAGAAAGGAATGCTTCAAAGTTCTGCGATAAGAGCAGCAATTGACAAATATAATAGAATAGTTCGAGAAAATATGAATTATGATTTTATAGAGTACGCACAAGAGTGGGCTATTGAGAATACTTCATCAGATGATGTTTATTTTCATATGCAAGCAGTTGTCCAAAATGGAAACATAGATGAAATATTGGTTTCAGATGGATTAGTTGTAAATATAGATTTTGTTAATGATTATATTAAGAAAAACCATCCGGATTTTATTTCGGTAGTTAAAGAAAGAGCTACGAAGAATATTATACTAGATTCTGAAGATGAAATAGATGAAGAAACTAAACCAACATCAAATTACAAATATAGAGAACTTAAGAATTTGCTGTCGAGAATTAAATCTTTTTCACAAGTGTATGAATTTGCAGATGTTGAAGATGCAAATGAGAATAATTCGTTTGCAAGCAGAGATGAAAATCAAATGTTACAGACTGAACAGAAAAAGTTTTTGTTGAATTGTTATTCCGCTTTTGAATGGAGTTTATATTATTACGATATAAAGTATCCAATAAACAGTAATGTGAGTAGTATTGTTGAAAACCAAACTGCTTTTCAAAATGCTAATACATTGCTTCAGATGGCAGAGAAAATTGGAGTAGTAAATCTACAAGGATATGAAGAGTTACTTTACTCTTTGGATAGTAATCGAATTAAAAGAATGTTTAGAACAAATACTCCTGAATTGAGAGTGGCATTGAGTTTGGCAATCGTAACGTCTGTTCATAATAGTCAGTGTGAATTTAGAGTGCTTTTTAACAAAAGACCAGGATTATTTAGGGTGCTACACAATCTATTCAGAGAACATGGCGATTTGGCACATCAGACTTTTACAAATGAGATTGACAAAAAAAGAAATAGAGAAATATATGATTTGTTAATCGATTTTGTGACGATATTACAACCAGATTATGATTTGGGCGAAAGCAATAGTGAGAAGACTAGACGAGAAATGTCACAAATTTCACAAGATAAATTAAATGCAGAGGTTAGTCTTTCAAAAAGATTAGGTGCTTTATATTATTACAATTTATTGCCAGAAACAATAAAAGAAGAATGGATTTTGGTATCGCCAGATAAAGTGCATTACCCTGAAGCAGCTGAATACTTCGATATTTTATATAGAATTATGCAAGATACATTGTATTATGCGTTGAAGGATATTAGAAAAAATTCACAGCTTTGTAAAGCAGAAATTCTTTCGAAATTGAAAGAAAAGGGAATAGTTTCAAACAGTTTTGACACAGTAAATGAAGTTTTTGTTGGACAGATACTTATGAATGAAAATGGAACTCTGGGTGCTAATGCAATGGTATATCTGTACTATCAAAAAGACAATGTAGTTGATGAGTTGAAACAAGCTAAATTTATTCAAATTATTGAAAAGTTAGTTCAGTTAAGGAAGCATGGCAACAATGTGTCATTAAGTGTAAATACACAGACTCTTAACAAGATAAGAGATAATATGCTAGATATTGTAAAACTGATAGGAGGGAACTAAATGAGTACAGAAGTAAAGCAGGATGTTGTTCAAGAAGTTTCACAGGAAGTGGTACAGGAAACAGAAGTTATTAATGAGAATGAAACCGAAAATACAGCGGTAAAATCAACTCTGGAAGTTGATTATGAGGAGGTAAAAAAGGTTCTTGAGGCAAGAGAGACTGAGTTAGAAAAATGGCAGAAAGAACTAACAGAAAAGGCGAGTAAACTTGAAGCTGAGGCAATTAGAATTCATCAAAACAATGTTGCACTTGACGAAAGAGAAAAAACGATTGAAGAGGGATTAAAACTAAAAATTAATGCAGAATATGCAGAAGCAAAATTTAAACTTTCAGAAGAACAGGCTAAAAGTAGAACCGATTTTGTGGCAGAGTTGGATAGTAAGCGTGGAGAATTCGAAAAGAGCAGACAAAAGGCTATTTCTGATTTGGATAAGGAACTTGAAAGCATAAGAGCTGAAGCGAAAAGGGAACTTGACGCATTAAGAAAAAGTCAAGAAACTGAGTTGAAAAAGGCTAGAGAAGACAGTGAAAAAGAACTTCAAAGGCAAATAGAAGAACAAAAGGAAAAGTTAAAAGAAGAGCGAGAACTTGCATTACAGCAGCTTGAAACTGAAATTGCTGAAAGAACGGCAGAATTATCTAGAGGTGAGTCTGCTCTTAGCAGTGAACAGGAAAGATTGAAAGCTGAGAATACTAGAGTCGAGGACTTGGAGAAGAGTCTTGAAAAGAGGGAAGAAGATTTACTTGACCAACAAAGAGTTTTAGAACGTGATAAAAGAAGGCTGGAAAGAGAAAGAGCCAGAATAGAAGAGGCTGATAGTAATCTTACAGAAGTAGTGAATCAAAAGATTGAGGATACTATCAAAAAGTTAAATCAATTAATTGAAACAAAGAATAAAGAACTTGAGAGCTTACGAGAACAACTAGCTGCAGCAGTTGGAGAAATTGAATTAGTTAAGAGTTTCAGAGAAGCATATGGGGAAGATCCGCAAGTGTTGATTCAGACAAAAAAACAGTTGGAAGATAGCAATAAGAAACTTAGAGATAAACTTTCAAACTCATCTGATAAGGCAGAGTTGGATGCTTTGTCTGCGGCTTATAGAGAGTCGAAGGCTGAAGTTGAAAGACTGCTAGAGGAAAATCGTCATTTAAGTGATTCACAAGGTAGAGCAGCATCACTAGAGGCTCAATTTAGAACATTAGATAGTAAGCATAAATCATTATTAGCAACATGTGAATCATTAGAAAATCAGTTGGAAGCTAAAAATCAAGAGTTAGTAAGACTATCAACACCTGAAGGAAGAGTTGCTGATAGAGATGCTCGTATTGCGGCTATCATGACAGGTGCGATGGATGATAAAAAGGATTTAGTTGGAGCCGGAGATGGATTAGATAGTAGATATAACAAGAAGGACGAAATTACATGGCTTGAAGATGTTTGGAAGAAGTGTGAGGAATATGGCATTAAGTTTAATAAGAGAATTCTGTATGCATTCCACACGGCTTTGAAAATAAATGAGTGGTCTACAATTACTGTATTGGCTGGTGTTAGCGGAACAGGTAAGTCAGAACTTCCTCGTTTGTATTCCGAATTTGGAGGTTTGAATTTCTGCTCTGTGGCAGTACAACCCAATTGGGATAGTCAGGAATCTATGTTGGGATTTTTTAATTCCATCGATAATCAGTTTGAGCCGGAAGAATTACTTAAGTTCTTGGTTCAGTGTACAACTGACCCTAGATACAACGAATATATGAGTGTTGTTCTGTTGGATGAGATGAACTTGGCGCATGTAGAGCATTATTTTGCAGAATTTTTGAGTAAATTGGAGTCTAGACGTGGTTTGTCACGTACTTATTTACCAGAAATTGAAGTTAAATTAGGTGCAGGAGTGAAGCCTTATGGATTGAAATTATCTAGGACTTTGCTTTGGACAGGAACCATGAATCAAGATGAAACAACAAAGTCACTTTCGGATAAAGTTTTGGATAGAGGTATTGTTATTAATTTCCCTAGACCAAAGAATCTTGAAAGTAGAGCAAAGATGGGACTTATTACAGACTATATTAGTGATGATAGAGCCAAACTTCATAAAGATACATGGCAATCGTGGACAAGCCATACAATCGAATTTTCTGAAGAGCAGAAGAAGGAAGTTGAGAACTATAGAATAATTGTTCAGAAAATTAACAATGCCTTAGAAGAGGTTGGTAGAGCACTAGGACATCGTGTATGGCAATCTATAGAGTATTACATTGCAAACTATCCTACTGTTAGGCAAGCTATGAATTACCAGCCTAAACAGAACGAAAAGGGTAAGATTGTATGGGTTCCGACAAATAGTGAATTGACCGGTGAATTGAAAGAGGCAATGAGAACAGCCTTTGAGGATCAGATTGTGCAAAAAATCATGCCAAAATTGAGAGGTATTGAAACTCGTGATAAACGAGGAAAGAGTAGCCTTGATAAAATTGAAGATTTACTTGTAACTCACGATTTTGCGAGTTTACAGGAAGATTTCCAAATAGCCAGAGAACAGGGATATGGTCAGTTTATTTGGAATAGTGCAAAATACCTTGATGAGAAGGAAGAAAAAGAATCACAAGAATAAAAGTAGAGTAAAGAATCATTCTTAAGCCACATACTTTTATTTAGAAAGGGTGTAGGTTATGAGACAAATCGATAATTATGAACAGTTTTGTAAGGCTTTTGAGTGTGATGATAATGAACTTAAAAAGGAAGCAAGACTGTTACTGTTTATTCAAAATTGGATAATTAGAATTTTAGATTATATGGAAGAGGATACTCTCGATTATAGTCTGAAAAAAATGGTAGAGCAGAACGCAGACAAAATGTCTAATATACATACCTTGAAGGATGCACTCTCTAGTATTGTGGATGATTCGGACTTGGCATTTAGGCATCTGAATGAAAATATGAGAGAAAAAATCATTCGTGAAAATGTTCAGATGCCTGTATATAAAGTTAGAGAGATTAATAGCTATGGTCTGAATTGGTTGAGTAGACAATCAGGAAGGACTATCAGACAGAAGGTATCTTCAGCCGGAAATTCTATCATGGCTGTTCAAAGAAGAATGAGCTTTGATACGGCAGAAAATAGATTGTTTGTGGCTTTTGCGAAAGAGATATATGAGCAGTTAAACACCAAACTAGAAAGTTTAGGAGAAATTGATCCTAGACAGATAGCCGAAGAAGAAGATATGCGAGATGAGTTAGCCGTTTTCTTAAGGCGAGATGATATCGCTGAAGTAAGAAGATGGGAGAATTTACCGCCGAATAATACACTTCTTTCGGATCAGAATTATAAAAAAATATGGCATGCATGGAACGAAATGAAGAAATTGGATGAGCGTATCCAGAATGATTCTGATTATATGGGAAATCGTTTAGCAACTATATTTTTTGTTGAGTTATTGGTTTATTTTAGAGAAATACTGCAGATACCACAAGCACCAGTAGAGGTTGATTATGATGAATACAATGTGTATTTGTGCGAAAAGCAATTATTTTGTTTGGATGGAGATGGAAATACAGTTCTAATTAGTCAAGACAATAATCATATTTATCTTAAATCTGTTAAAAAAGATATTGCTGTAGAATTTGAAGGAAATAAACTTGTCGTTAGGGTAAGTAAAGAAGAAGACAAAGAATATGAAGTTATCCAGGATAAAATCTACACATATGTGAAGTTAATTGCGACAAAATTAGGAGTAGGAACATCAAAGACAAACTCTGTTGTGCAGCGAAAAGAGGCACAGAGGTTTAATAGTATTGTTGTTGATTTGTTTTCATTACATCCGGGCTACGTAGGTGATGATTCATCCTATGAGAAGTTAACCGAAAGAATATTACAACAAAGATATTCTGGAAATGATATTGATGGTGATGAGAGAGAGTACTACATTCCTTGTGATAACTCTAATGCCATTAAAATGATATCTGGAGTGACTGATACTTATACAATTCCATTTGCTGTTGATAATGGTTCCATGGAGCAGATGAAACGTCTGGTTCACATGATGGAAAATTATATAGTGACGGATTCTTTCACTTATGTTTTTCCAGACGCTTATAATGAGCTTCAGTTAAGTATGGTCCATAAAGCCGCACGAATGGTATATAGAAGGGTTAGAAATGTTCCGTTAAGTATAGGAACGGCATTTAAGTACCAAACAACGGAAACCTTTAGAAACAATTTTGAACCTGGAGATTTCCTTTTGGTTGTTAATCTTATTGATGATGAAGTGACATTTACTTTAGTTGCTGGTGAACATGATGAAAAACTTGAAAGTGAAATAAGTGATTATAAGGGAATCGTATGGGAAAGACATCCTACTTCGACAACGCTTTTTAAAGATGAAATTGATAATAATATCGTTGACCTCTTAACAAAAGCAGGTTGTGCTAAATCTGAAAAAGTATATAAGTTACTTGGATTAGAGGGTTTATGTGATGAAGTAGATAATTTGAGCGTATTTTTTGGTAAAGAATGGTTTCAAATAACATCCGATATTAAGCAAATAATAGAACGATTTAAATTAAATATTACTGATGCGGTAGCAGAGTTCCTTATGAGAAATAGATCTGTTATTCGTGGAGCGAATGTTCATATTGTTTCACTTGTCGACAATCTAATGTATAAAGGAAGTATGCCTTTTTATAGTATAGGCAAACAAGATGTATTAGAAGGCTGCAAGGAATTAGAAAGATTAGAGCAGTTATCAGATATACCGTTGTGGCATGACCACCTTCCTGCATTAGCGATTAAACTCATGTATGGAAAATTTGACTTAATTAAAAATGCTAGAGTTGAGCCAAGATTTGAAGAAAAACAGAGTATCCCTATTATGGGAACATTTACATTGCCTAAAAAATGCAAGGAATATCATTTTAATCTAGTTCAAGACGAAAATGCTAGAAAGATGCAATATGAAGCTGTTATTAAGAATCCGGCATTTCCACTTAATCATGATGTGGAATGTGATTTGATTATGACATATCAATATGGAGCGGAAGAGCCATACGAATTAGTTTTTGTTCCAAAAGATTCTAAAACGGCAGGTTTTTCTGAAGCAAAAGTAAAATGGTTCAGATTAGAGAAACATGATACTGAAGATTTAGAAGCACCTGATTTCCCAACAAAGATACCATGGGCAGAACTGCATCGTTATCCGGGCAGAAAAGGTGATTTGATTAATGTATTTGGTGTATTGGAAGATGAGTTTAAACTCTTAAATGAGGGTTATTATACTTTTGATATTTCCGATACATTTATGAGACAGGATAAGGATGGAAAATGGTATGGTGAATTTGTTTTTGAAAAAGATGGCGAGGATGTAAAGGTGCAGTGGTCACAAAGAGATTGGGATAGAGATTCAACACCACCACAAATTATCTCAGAAATATCATGTTGGATTGTTCCAAATGTTTATGAGGATAAAAAGAAGAGTGGAAAGCGATATAGAATATCAAATCTCTGGGAAGCGAGAACGAGAGATAGTTTATGGTTTACAAATAGAAATGGTGGATATCAGTGTATCGTAAATTTTGATTATGATGGAGATATGGAAACAATAGCTATTATTGATCAGAAGTTTGATATGCCCGATAGATTTCATACTGGAATAAATGATATTACATTTGAGGTGAGAAAGTTACCAAATGGAAATTTGCAAGCTGTGAATATACATGATGAAGATGGGCCGGAACCATTAAAGAAGTTTAATGCTATTAATATTTGTGAGGGTGGAAAGACTCCCGTTCCGCCTAGGTTTTTTACAAATGCATATTATGGCAAATGGACAAGAACCTTATTTGCAAATAATAGGTCTTTAGCGGAAAGCGAATGCCCACCCGATTTTCAGAAAAGCTTTGTACGGTCTGTAAATAAATGGGTTAATTTATTTTATCAATATCGAAACCCGAATGACAAAAAGGAACTGTTTACGCTGCTTTCTTTGGCAGCTAAAGACATTGGAAAAGACTATTATGAAATGGCCTATGAGTTATTGGAAATGTACAGATATGGGGAGTTGGATGTCCCATATGAGATAGGTTGTGCTTTTTGTGACTTAACCAATGATATGCAGAAAGAACTCATGGAGTTTACATTAAATGAAGTTGCCGAAGATTATGAAGCTATAGGTATTTTGGCAAAAGCAATATGGCATAATGAACAGTTTGTGTATAACGCAGACTTGGATTTGCTACTGAATAATTACTTCCCAAAGGCAGTCGATTATATCGGCAATGCTTTACATCGTTCAAGAGGAGAACGTGTGCTAAAGGAAGATTTGGAAAATGTGAAGTATTGTTTAGAGTTTATACTTGGAATTATGAGATTACGTAAGCTGAATGACTCGATTATAACGGACAAGTACTTATCATTAAATAATCCAAAGATGCAAGAGTTGTATAAGCACCTTGAAGTAATGGCTGATAATAATACAAAGATATTTTCATTCTTGAAATTGGAATTTACTTCTAAGGGTATTTATGAAAAAATATGTGATTTGTTGTATGTTTTGTTTGTATATGTTACGGGCAATAACACTGAAGGAGAGATAAGGATTTCTCTTAACATTGATGATTAACCATAATAGCAGGGCAGAGCATGTGTGTGTTTTGCCTTGTGATGTTTTGGATATATTTTCGTGTACGAGAAAAGGTCAAAAATGCCGTGGATAAGTCCCCGATTACGAGAGTACCTCTAAAAATAAGGGTGTTGTTATCCTTAGTGTTTTCTCAAGCCATCCAGAGGATATGCAGATCAAGACTGGAAACATGGAGAATATTAAGACAGGAAGGTAGGTAATGGATTTTACAGAACATGCCGGAACAGATGGTTGCAGGCATGACGAGTCTGTGTTTATTGAGGAAGTGGATAAATTACGCCGTAAAGGCCGCAAGCTTCAATTGTTGACAAAGCGGATTATGTCTATTTCTTTACGGATACTATCAGCCGTTCCAAATACCATCAGTTCATGAATGTAATACGTGAGCGAAAAATAAACTTCGGATATATTCATGGAGTAAATATAGAAAAGAATATCCGAGATATTTATGAGGATTTTGAAGAAGATTAGTCTATATAAATGGAACAAAGACTGATAATTATACAAAAAGGTGTATCGCGATGAGGTGCAAGCTCCCGGTATGATAGTAACCGCTTAATAAAATAGCGGATATCAAAAATCTAGCAGTTCCTGTATAATGG
>OFFJ01000880.1_pt1 | contig 23574 bp, 24 predicted proteins | sample 1521261 | NCBI WGS metagenome assembly OFFJ01 (sample SAMEA3504122, study PRJEB24116) | mouse gut metagenome | biome: mouse gut; feature: mouse-associated habitat; material: faeces | place: Denmark | collected 2011 | reverse complement strand
GTGTCGCCTCATCCGGATTCAGCCCTGCGGCAAGATACTCAGCTACGATATTGCGAACATTTTCATGAAGCGCCGACGGATCGGGAGAAGTGGTCAACGCATGAAGGTCAGCCACAAAATAGCGGCTGTCATAATCATGCTGCATTCTCACGAACTTGCTCAATGCTCCGAAATAATTGCCGAGATGAAGATGTCCTGTGGCGCGTATGCCGCTCAGCACAACCTCTTTTTCAGCTGCCTTGGCAGGCTTTGAAATATTCTCACTCATACTTTAAACTCAATATTCGTATTGTCGCGGTACCATAGCAGAGACTCAGTTTGGCTATATGCCCTCTCAGACTCCTGTCATGGCTATCTTTCCGCAAAATTACTTCTTTTTGCTAACACCGCAAAATTTCATCGCGCCCGTCCACATCCCCCCTTAAAAGCAGTAAGCCCTGCAAACTGTCAACAGCGCGCAGGGCTTACTTTATTGTAATATACGGTTTGCTTAATCAACCTTCACCACAAGGAAGTTGCTGAGCTCCCAGAAGCGGGCGGGATCAAGGATCTTGAGTATCTTCTGTCCCTGGTCGCCCTCGACGATCTCGTATGTATCCTTCGGTTGCTTTGTCATCACCTCAGCCTTCTTGCTGTGCAAGGGAATGCTGACGAGCGTACGCTTGTCGGCGCGTGTGAAGTAGTTCTTCTCGAAATCACCCTCCATAATCTTTGTCTTGCGAAGGAATCCGGTCTGGATAATCTGATTGTCCTGAAGTTCCTTCTTCGTACCGATAGCGAAATAGCAGGTGTTCAGTTCATCGGTCAGCTGAGTTGCCTCCTGACGTGCTTCCTCGCGTTCGGTAGTAACTGCGGTCACTGTAGAACTGAGTGAATCCACCTTGGCTCCGAGTGAAGCGATCTCGACACCGGCTGCCGACAGCTTGCTGTTGAGCTGGGCTATCTCCGACTCCTGCGATGAGATCTGCTGTTTCAGATTCTCTATAGTCTTCATCAGAGTGGCATTCTTACCATTGCTGTTCTTAAGGTTCTCCTCAAGCTGGGCAAGACGCTGACGGCGTTCGGCCAAAGTCTGTTTTACAGCCTGCATGTCATTTAGGATCTGCCGACGCTGAGAGGTTGTCTCTCCATTAAGACCCGAAGGAGAGGAAACAATCATTTCAATATTCTTCAGCTGTATCATATCGGCCGATATGTCATTGACAAGGTTAAGCAACGTATCCTGGGTCATCAATGTCGCTTCAAGTTCCTCACGGCTCATTGTCACGACATCAGTGGTGTCAAGCATCTGAGCCTGATTGTTTTCTTCAGCTTTTTGTCCGCATGAAACAGTGAGCAACGTGGTCAAAGCCGCTGAAATGATGGGTAATTGTTTCATTTTATCAAGTTTAGAAGTGAATTATTCCTTATATTTATTCTTATGTACGCGCGTCTGAGTCTCTGCGTCTTTCCCGCGTAAAATAATAACGATTTCTCCTTTTGGAATGTTTAGTCTGAAATATGAAGTAAGTTCGGCAAGCGTTCCTCGCACGGTAGTTTCATGAATTTTGGATATTTCTCTGGACACAGAAGCCTCGCGTTCCGGTCCACATGCCGCCGAAAGCTGTTCCAATGTCTTTACCAGACGTAAAGGAGATTCATAGATGACAATGGTTCTTGATTCTTCTGCAATTTCGCTTATCCGGGTTGCCCTGCCCTTTTTCTGGGGAAGGAATCCCTCGAAACAGAATCGGTCTATAGGAAGGCCGGAGTTTACGAGAGCCGGAACAAAAGCAGTAGCACCGGGCAATGTCTCGACTTCGATCCCTTCGCGCCTGCATTCTCTTGAAAGGAGAAATCCGGGGTCCGATATACCGGGAGTACCGGCATCGGATATGAGACATATCGTCTGTCCTTCTTTCAACCGGTCAATGACATGGGCTATCGAGGAATGTTCGTTGAATTTATGATGACTCGACATCGGTGTCCTTATGTCGAAGTGTTTTAAAAGGACTCCGCTGGTTCGCGTATCTTCAGCGAGAATCAGATCGCAGGATGAAAGCACGCTTATCGCCCTGGGGGTCATATCCTCCAGATTCCCTACAGGAGTGGGTACGATTATTAATTTTCCACCCATTTTTAAGGTGAATAAATAGTTTTACTGGAAACGTTTGGTCACAATTCTCATGAAGTCTTTTACCACTTCATCTTCCGGATTAAAGCACAAATCGTTATAGAAATAATCCTCTATTTCTTCCGGAGTTGACATTTGCGAAGCAACCTGAAGTGCGTCGGCCAGATCGACGTCGCTGTTGGAAAATAATTCCCTACGGAATCTGAACTTGTCGTTGACGGTCAGCTCAAGCGGTGCGACATCATTCATTGTCGCTACTGTCGTCTCTTCTTTTGCGGGCACCTCTTCGGTTTTAGGACTGCTTTCCTTTTCATTTTCATCGGAGGCTGTCTCAGTATTGTCCGGACAAGCGTCTTCTTTTTCTTCAAGTTCTACGGCATCTGCAATCTGTTCGCTTGCCGCTGCTTCGGTTACGGTCTCAGCAGTTGCAACCGTAGGCGGTATATTGATTCCTTCATTTTTACATGCCGGTGCGGGAACTGAAGTGAATCGTATCATTCCGTTTCGTAAAGCCTCGGTTTTTGCAAGAAGCAGGTCCGAGACATTTTTAGGAATTGTCTCTCCACGACGTTCAACCAGGCAAAGGAGACCTTCGATTTCAAGACAGATATTAAGAAGATTATATGTGTCGGTATTCATGAGTGGGTTGAGTTTATGTTAAATCGGGGCAAATTTACGAAAGTTTTTCCAATAGAAGCTGTTCGAGGGCTTTTTTTAGTCGTGCTCTGTCGGAAAAATTATTAAGCATGACAACAACGAGATGTGTCGGTTGTCCATTGTCATCCAATTTGAACCCGGCGTAGCACTGAACGTTACGCATGCTACCTGTCTTGGCCACAAGCTTCCCTTCAAGTTTGGTCCCTTTCAGGAAATTTCTCATGGTTCCGGACCGGCCGGCAACCGGAAATATGTTTACATATTGGTTATTACTGTTTTTATTCAGCCGCATCCAATCGAGTATCTCCGCGAGAAAATATGGCGTCATGCGATTGTTTCTGCTCAATCCGCTGCCGTCTTCAAGAGAGATGCCTGTTATATCGATACCTTTATCTTCCCAGAACTTCAATTCGTTAGACAATGCATCCGAACGGCTTCGTCCGGGGGCAGTCGCTCTCAGCATACCTTCGGCCATAAGATTGTCACTGCGATACATAAGGCTTGTGATTATCTCAAGCATAGTCGGAGACTTATGGGAATATATCTGCAGTTTTTTCTTAGCGTTTTTTGTCTCGGATCGGCCAGATGTCTCTATGCCGTGTTTTGTCAACGCGTTTATCACGGCCTGACACATTGTGGATTCAGGAACGGGATTCGCAACTGTCATCGAACCGTTTGCTTCTATGACCTTTGAACCTCTTTGTCTGCGGGTCTTACCGGTTTTTCTCGCTATTAGAGCCGGAGTCTCGGGACTGGTTTTCCCGGAAGGCATGGAAAGGGAGACAATGTTGTCGGCATAATTTGCAGCATGAAATTCGGTGCCGTAGGGATGAATCAGATCTTCATCCATCCATCCTGCGGGAGTCGGTTGTTCATACTCGGGAGAATATCTTGCAATGACGGTTCCCGTGATTGTTTTAATTCCGGATTTTTCAACCGCAAGCGCAATCTTTTCCGCAAATCCGCGGTTCTGAGGAAAATGGCGCGACTCGACAGTGGGATCGCCGCACACATTTATAATCAGATTGCCGTTCAGGATTCCATTGTCTATGTTTCCTTCAGCCTCCACTGTTGTTATAAAACGTGAGGTCAGGCCGGTTTTGTTCATGGCCGTACTCGAGGTTACAATCTTGGTGACCGAAGCTGGTGTGAACAGCTTTTCGCCGTTGACATCCAGAATAACATCGCCGGTTCGAATATCTTCGATATATATGCCGACATCTTTTGCGGGAATAGACGGGAGACTCGAAACATAAGGATTGTCGGTCTGAGCTGCTGCCATAACAGGCAACAGCAGAAATAGCAGTATGTTGTATAATTTATATTGCATCTGTGGGCGTGGTATTCTCGTTTTATTCCACGAATTTACATATTTTCGGACAGAGAATGCAAAAAAACAATGACAATTAACAGAATTAGGAAAAAATTGAGTAATTTCGCGCTGTTATTACCATCAAACATATATAAATGGTAAGTAGGACACGAGAAAAATTAATTGAAGTAGCTCGGCAATTATTCGCCTATAAAGGTGTTGAAAACACCACGATGAATGATATCGCAGCGGCCTCTGAAAAAGGACGCCGTACTATTTACACATACTTCAAGAACAAGCGCGAGATATATAATGCTGTAATAGAGCAGCAAAGCAATCAGATTGTCGATCGTCTGCGCTCTATCGTTGACCGACAGGAAATGACACCGATCGAAAAGCTGCGGAGCTATCTCCTTGAACTTTTCAAAATCATTTCACAGTCGGCGCCCCGCGCAGAAGGTTACAGACGCCTGTTGTTGCGTGACCATAAAAGGGTAACGAAGATATTCCGCCTCGCTCTTGACAAGGAACGCGCTCTTTTCAACGAGCTTATACGTCAGGGCGTGGATTCTGGTATGTTCGACCGATGCCAGGCTGAGCGACTGCCGGCAATTATTTCGTGCGTTATCAGCTCTTCCTATTACTACACTCAACCGGAGGACTCTGAAAATGAAATGTCCGGCATCCCTCAGGATCATCCGGAGCAGATTATAGATTTTTTAGTGGAAGGCGTAAAAGCCTGCCATAACGATAACCAACATAAATGTTAGAAAAATGAAATTACTCGAAGGAAAAACCGCTCTTATCACAGGCGCTGCAAGAGGAATCGGCAAAGCATTGGCTATCAAATTCGCTCAGGAAGGAGCGAACATAGCTTTCACTGATCTCGTAATAGACGAAAACGGAAAACAGACTGAAGAGGAAATAGCATCCTATGGGGTCAAAGCCAAAGGTTATGCCTCCAATGCCGCCAATTTTGCTGAAACTGAAGAAGTGGTGAATAAGGTAAAAGAAGATTTCGGAAGAATCGACATACTTGTCAACAACGCCGGAATCACCAAAGACGGCCTCATGATGCGTATGTCAGAGCAGCAATGGGATGCCGTTATAGCTGTCAATCTCAAAAGCGCATTCAACTTCATTCATGCGGTTCTTCCGATAATGATGCGTCAGCGTTCAGGAAGCATCATAAACATGGCTTCGGTCGTCGGAGTCCATGGCAATGCCGGTCAGGCAAACTATGCAGCCTCTAAGGCCGGCCTTATAGCGCTCGCCAAGAGCATCGCTCAGGAAGTCGGTTCACGCGGAATCCGCGCCAACGCAATCGCTCCGGGCTTTATCGAAACCGCCATGACTGCTGCCCTACCCGACAATATCCGTGCGGAATGGGTTCAGAAAATACCCTTGCGTCGCGGCGGCCAGGTAGAGGATATTGCAAACGTCGCCACATTCCTCGCTTCCGATTTGTCAAGCTATGTCACCGGTCAGGTGATTCAGGTTGATGGCGGAATGAACATGTAAATTCTGTGACATTTTAGAAAAAACAAATGCATGGGAAACCTAAAATTTCCCATGCTCTTTTACTTTTTTATCCTTTCATCCATTTTTAATGAAATCATTCCTTTTCCGAATGGCGCTTCTCTTAATCTCTTTGTCATGTGCTTCTTCCTCAGGCGCTAAAGATCTCGAGAGGTTCCTTTTGCGAGGATACGTATATACGCAGGATTATAAACCTCTGGACAGTGTCGAGGTAAGTCTTGTGAAAGATGACAGTATTAAAGTTGACTTCAAGTTGCTTATAGGCAATGATGAGAAAAAGATGTCATCGGGTGGCAATATCAGAGCGATGGTCAATTCCGGTATGGGAAATTACACTCTGACACTGTATAAGGAAGGTTATGATCCTCTTATACATGAATTCAAGATTTCATCTGTCAGCGAAGAAGTAAAATATCTCCGCGGGCTGTTCATGGAAAAGGAACGCCATGTGGAACTCGGAAATGTAACCGTTACCTCCACGCGGTTGAAACTTGTGATGAAAGGCGATACGTTAGTTTATGATGCTGCCGCCTTCAAATTGTCAGAAGGCTCTATGCTTGATGAACTTGTGAGGCAATTGCCGGGCGCCACGTTGTCGGAAGACGGAGTCATTGAAGTCAACGGCCGAAAAATCAATGAACTGCTCATAAACGGTAAAGATTTTTTCAAAGGTGATCCAAAGGTAGCACTTCAGAATCTGCCGAGCTATACTGTCAAGAATCTGAAAGTATATGATAAAGCTGCGAAGGATGCATACCTGACTCATTCCGATGCCACACTCTCAAAAGACGAGTCAAAGGAAAATCTTGTTATGGATGTGCAGCTCAAGAAAGAGTATGAAACCGGCTGGCTCGCCAATATAGAGGCCGGATATGGCACAGACGGCCGATATATAGGACGTCTGTTTGGAATGGGCTATACCAACAAACTCAGAATCGCCACTTACGGGAACATCAATAATACCGGCAACCAGTCACAAGCCGGCAATAACGGACAATGGTGGGAACGCGCGTCCGAAAACGGAATTATGAAGGTCGGAATGGGAGGAGTCGATTATAGTTATAAGGATGACAAGCGCATCGAACTTTCCGGAAATGTCAATTATCAGCATATAGATAACAATGCTTATCAGATCACAGCCGGAACAAGATTCTTTCAGTCGGGAGACTTATATACCCGAAATGATCTGCGCAACCGGAGCAAGGGACATACGTTGAGAACCTCTAACACTCTGTATATTAAAGGTGACAACATTTACATGCAAATTTCTCCCTCTTTTTCTTGGAATAAAAACAATAATCGTTCTTTTACCCGACAGGCTACTTTCAGTTCCGAGCCGGAAGAATCCTATCGAGGACAAGCACTTGATGCGCTCTTCCCCAGTCGTTCTCTTTCTGACTATTCAAAAGATATGCTTACCAGACTACAGACAATGTCGGTTTCCGATCCGCAATCACTGACAGGAAACCTCGGAGTAATTGCTTTCCTTGCCCCGAAGACATGGAAAGGCCGGTTGGGAATCGAAGGAAGAGGACAAATCGACAGAAACACGTTTGATACCCATACTCTTCTTGACCAAAACTACGGAAGCAATCAAGCGGGGGGAAGTATTCCTGTAAAAAAAGACAATTTCTCAACCTCCTCCTCCAACAATAGAAGTTTGTCCTTCAAGGTTGCCTACGGAAGATCCTCACGCAAATTCGGTGAAAAAAAGACGAGAAATTTCGAATATGGATTAAATCTGGGATATGAACATAGCTACAGTAACACGGATGTAAGTCTCTATTCCTCTTCCGAATTGCCCGCAGAGCTTACGCCCCCCTCTCTCGTGCGCCCCGAGAATCTTTTGCAAGATTTCGAGAATTCGCCTTATACCGCGAACCGGAAAAACGATTTTAAATCGGAGGCATCGGTGAATTTCGGTTTTGAACCCACAGCTCCGGGCGATTCGACCTTGAATCCTTCCTTAAGTATGGGATTCGTTCTGCAATACGTCCATTCCATGGAAAGTTATGATTTTACCAAGCCCGAGATTACCGATCAACATCTTGACCGGCATACCAATTTTCTTAAGCCGTCATTCCATCTGAACTTCAATTCGTCGAACAAAATCAGGAATATAGGAGCTTATCTTTCTTATTCAATAAATCCCTTTGCTCCTGCATTGTCCTATCTTGTTGACAATCGTAACACATCCGATCCCCTTAATATCTATCTGGGGAATCCCGACGGTCTTTCAAACGCATTGACCCATAGCCTTTATTTCTCTTTAAACCGGTTCAGCCGCGGAGAGCGTCCGTCAACTTTATATCTTTATTCCAACTGGAATGTTGTCACCGATCAGGTAGCGCAGTCACAACGATACAATCCTGAGACAGGCGTGACCATTCACAAGCCCGAAAATATTTCAGGAAATTGGCAGTGGACAAACGGCGTCGGTTATAATATCAATCTTGGGAAACGTAAACAATCCGCATTAAATGCAAGCATGACAATACGTCTGGCAAATTCTGCGGATTATATCTCCCTTAATTCTGATTTTTCCAGAAATTCCGTTTTCAGTCAGGGATATTCCCCACGTCTGACCTATAGTTATTCCTTTAAAAGCGGATCAACGATAAGTACAGGCCTTTCAATGACCATTGATAAACAGACAGCTGAGCAGGAATCATTCAATAACCGCACATGGTACAGTTACAATCCATTCTTGCGTCTGATGCTTAAACTGCCATGGATGCTTGACTTCAATACGCAGTTCAATCCTTATTTCCGCCGAGGCCTCGCAAGCAAGGAGATGAATACGAGCGAATACGTTTGGAACGCAACACTTACCAAATCATTTAAGAAAAACGGTCTGGTTCTGAAGCTCAGCGCCATGGACATACTCGCCTCTGCAAAACATGTCTATACATCCGTAAACGCTCAGGGACGCACCGAAACCTGGCGTAACTGTCTGCCACGTTACGTGATGTTTTCTCTCATATATCGTTTTGACATGAAACCCAGAGGTGGAAAGAAATCAACTTCCACGCGATCTTTTTCCCCCGTTTTTTAGTTTAGGTTTTGTGTGATACGAAAATTTAATGTAACTTTGAATTCTCTAAATAAGAATTTTCAATTATGTTGACATACAATACCCAGATGCGTCCGCTTCGTCTTCCGGAATACGGAAGAAATATTCAGAGCATGGTCGATTATTGTCTGACCATTCCTGATCGGGAGGAACGCACTGTCTGTGCATATTCGATAATAGACGCCATGGCCAATATGTTTCCGGAATTACGTTCCGGAGAAGAATCTGACCATAAACTGTGGGATCATCTGATGATTATGTCGGATTTCCAACTTGACATCGATTTTCCGTGTGAAGTGATAACCGAGGATAACCTCTATTCTCTTCCGGACCCTGTTCCCTACGACAACAATCAGTTCCGTTTCCGTCATTACGGCAGAAATATCGAGGAGATGATCATGAGGGCTTCTGAAATGGAACCGTCGCAGGAGCGCGATGATCTGGTTTTTCTCATAGCCAACCACATGAAGAAACTCATGATGAATTTCAATCCGGAGGGTGTTGACGATGCCAGAATATTCAACGATCTGCGCGTTTTATCTCATGGAGCGATAAATTTCTCTCCGGAGGAAATGAAGCTTAAACAGTATATCGAGCCGCCGAAAGCAACAGGAAAGAAGAAAAAGAAGAAGTGAGATGATTACGCCGGATTCGATAATCAGAATAGGGCAGCTTGTCAAACCGCATGGAATAAAAGGCGAGATAACGGCAACGCTTGACTATGACATAGATCTCGATCAGCTCACGTGCATAGTGATTGAGATAGACGGAATATATGTCCCCTTTTTCATTGCCGGAGTCAGGCCGAAATCAACGGAGAATGTCATACTCAAGCTTGATGACATTGACCACGAGACAGCGGCAAAAGAGCTGTGCGGAAAAGATTATTTCGCCATGAGAAATGATGTCGAGATCGAATCGTCGCTCGATGAAAACGGCGGGTATCTGTCGGATTTCATAGGATTCACTCTTTGTGACGCTTCAGGAAAGGTATTAGGAGAGATAAGCGACTATGATGATTCAACTGATAATATACTTTTTAAACTGACTCTTCCTGACGGAAAGACGCAATTGATACCGGTTGCCGATGAGCTGATCGAGCATATAGATCCTGAACAACGAAATATTCAGATGAGTCTTCCCGAAGGACTGTTTGACTTATAAATAATAAGTGTGATATGAAAGAATTCGACGAAACCGAGGTTACAAAAAGAATCCGTGAATCACTCCCGGAAGAGGCTGCTCACACATATTCCGATGATGATCTGCTGAATATAGTGGATATGATATGGGATTATTATGAGATGAACGGCCTCCTTGACATAGACACAGCCGACGATGAAGAGGAGGATCTGGATTTGCAGGCTGAACTTGTGGATTATTGTAAGCGCATGTTGAAAAAAGACAAAGGCTGCAAAATAAATCCGGAGCATCTTGAAGCCATAGTGAATGCCGAACTTGATTACGAGGATTCTCTCGACAACGATTGATATTCATGAAGCGGTCACTCTCGATAACTCTTATGTTGTTTGTTTTCTGTCTTGCGGCTCACGCGCAGACAGAAGCGGATCCTTATCCCGATTATCTGGAAGAAACATTCATGGATATGGACTTTGAGGGGAATCTCGCCTCACCAGCGGTTCCCGATAATCTGAAGAAATCCGTTTCCGATTATGTCAAAAAAAATGCCGAAGAATTTCAGCGTTCACTTCCGGGACAAGTTTCGGGTTCAGTCAAGGTAGAGCTTACGCGCAAAGGTGAAGTCATCCTCGTCACATATCCCTCCGAGGAGCTTTTCAATCCTAACGATACTCTTCTTTCGCGCTATGCCGACAGATCATTGCAGGCTTTGCTACCCCTGATGAAGGACCCATATATGTATAAAGTCGTGTATGCAGTCAGTTGCGATGATACAGGCACGGATTCCTATAGATATGCCCTAACCGACGCACGCATGAACAGCATATATGACTGGTTGCTGGACAAAATAGACGAAGGCCGCATCCCCGAAGAGATAATAATAATTCCTGATACATGGGGCGCATCTCGGCCTCTGCCGGGTACCTCACAGCCCTCACGCGAAAACCGTCGTAAGAACCGACGGGTCGAATTTTATTTCATTCCCGGTCCGCGCCTGATAGAAACGGCTGCAAAAAGCAATTAGCCGAGGGATTTTTACTAAATTTGCAAATCAAAAAATCTATCATTTTTTCCATCTCATAGCAATGGCAAAAGAACTGAAAGAATTAACAAAGCGAGCCGACAATTACTCGCAGTGGTATAACGACTTAGTTGTAAAGGCGGATCTGGCGGAACAATCTGCTGTCAGAGGCTGCATGGTTATCAAACCTTATGGATATGCGATATGGGAAAAGATGCAGCAGCAACTTGACCGTATGTTTAAGGAAACCGGACATCAGAACGCTTATTTCCCGCTTCTGATTCCTAAATCTTTCTTAAGCCGTGAGGCGGAACATGTGGAAGGTTTCGCAAAAGAGTGTGCAGTCGTGACACATCACCGACTCAAAAACGCGCCTGACGGATCAGGTGTGGTTGTGGATCCCGATGCAAAACTGGAAGAGGAACTTATCATACGTCCTACATCTGAAACCATTATATGGAACACCTACCGCAACTGGATTAATTCCTATCGTGATCTTCCCATTCTCGTAAACCAGTGGGCAAATGTGATGAGATGGGAAATGCGTACCCGCATGTTCCTTCGTACAGCCGAATTCCTTTGGCAAGAAGGACATACAGCCCATGAAACACGTGAAGAAGCGCTGGAAGAGGCGGTCAGAATGCTGAATGTATATAGTGATTTCGCTGAGAAATATATGGCCGTCCCCGTAATTAAGGGGGTCAAGAGCGCCAACGAAAGATTTGCCGGCGCTTTGGAAACCTATACAATCGAAGCGATGATGCAGGATGGTAAAGCGCTGCAGAGCGGCACGTCGCATTTCCTCGGACAAAATTTCGCGAAAGCTTTCGATGTCACGTTCATAAACAAGGAAAACAAACCGGAATATGTGTGGGCTACCTCATGGGGCGTTTCTACACGACTAATGGGCGCGCTCATAATGACCCATTCCGATGACAACGGCCTTGTACTTCCCCCTCACCTTGCACCTATTCAGGTCGTAATAATTCCTATCTATAAGAACGCAGAGCAGCTTGAGGCGGTAAACAAAGCAGTGGAACCAGTCATAAACAAACTGCGTGAGTATGGCATCAGTGTAAAATATGACAATGCCGAAAATCGCCGTCCGGGCTTCAAATTCGCCGATTATGAACTGAAAGGTGTACCTGTCCGACTCGCCATCGGTGCGCGAGATCTTGAAAACGGAACAGTAGAGCTTATGAGACGCGATACTCTCGAGAAATCTGTCCATCCTTTAGAGGGTATTGAAGATTACATCAAGAATCTTTTGGAAGAAATCCAGCAGAACATTTACAACAAAGCTCTCAAGCACCGCGAAGAGATGACTCGTACTGTAGAGACATACGACGAATTCAAGACCGAAATAGAAAAGGGCGGTTTCATTCTTGCCCATTGGGATGGAACTCCGGAAACCGAAGAACGCATCAAGGAGGAGACCAAGGCCACTATCCGCTGTATCCCTCTTGACGGCGACAAGACTCCGGGTGTATGTATGGTTACCGGCCGTCCTTCAAAGCAGCGTGTACTTTTTGCACGTAACTATTAAAGCATAATAATGGCCCGTACAGAGATTACAGACAGACTGGCTGAAGCGACAGGGCATCCTAAAGCAGAAATAGAGACACTTCTCGATGGTTTCGTCGAAGTTTTGAAAAACTGCAATATCGAGGGTGACTCCGTCGCTATTCCCGGATTTGGGACATTCACGCCTGTCAAGACTGAAGAGACTGTCAGGACTGATATCGAGAGCGGGAAACGCTTTCTGATACCGCCTGCCGTTAATATCCGGTTTAAATCAAGTGTCCTACTCAGAAAAAAGCTTATTGGATGAACTCGAGAATTCCATTGAACCGAATCGCAGAACTGACAGCGATATCGACAAATTCTGATAACGCTGTCTGTCTTCAGTTCATAAAGGATCTTTTTTCTATTGTTGAAGAGGAAGTATCCCGTGGAAATGAAGTCGCAATTCCCGGATTGGGGATTTTTGCCAAATCCGGAGAAATAGACGAGCCGATATCTTTTATCCCTGATGAAGATTTCGCAGGTCGGATAAACGAAGCTTTCGCCATGTTCTCGCCTGTTGAGCTGCATGACGGGGTAACCGAAAAGGAATTATCTGAAGCTGACATCCATGAAGAAACGGAATCCATTATAGAACCTGAACTGACAGAAGTTACTGAATCAGTTGAATCTCCATCCGTATTTCTTGAATGCCGGGATACTGAAGGACCGGACGAAAGTCAGAGTGAAACGGCGACAATACACGAATGCGGTGTGGAAGTCGCAGAATCAGTTGAATCAACGGATCTGCCCGACTCCCAGGAAATTACCGAACCCGAGGATGAACAAATTCCGGAAGATCCATCTTCCGGGGTTGATCTGCCTGAAACATCCGGCGAAGAAATCTTGGAGACTGTGTCTTTGGAAGAGTTGGATTCCGAGATCGCTGCGGAAGAAATCGAGCTCCCTGATGCCATCGTCGATCTCAAGCCGGAACCGACTTCCAATGATGAGATCCCGGAGGAAGAGATGGAGTATGTCGTTGTCAGAAAATCAAAGTCTCGGTTCTGGTTAGGTCTCATTCTGGGACTTCTGCTTGGATTTGCCGCGGGAGTAATTTCGTTTCTCGCTTACATTGTCAAGATACTGGATATACAGGTAGAAAATGTATTCCCATTCTGATTTTAGCGAGCTTGAAAAATGACATTACCTCCAATAAAGCATCGTGATTAAAATTCTTTAATTCTTTAACAGCATAAACTTTATATAAAAAAAATTAACATCTATATTTATAATAAAAGGTGTTATTATAAGTAATTTTGTGGTGGAAATCAGATTTTCTGGTTTCCATCTTTATATTGTTACAGATAAACAAAAATAAATACCACTTTCAACTCAAAGATTATGAGCGATACTGTTAACATACGGGAACTTAACGAACTCGTAGCCAGTAAAAACAACTTCGTGAATCTTATCACACAAGGGATGAATCAGGCCATTGTCGGTCAGAAACATCTTGTGGATTCACTTCTCATTGCTCTCCTTGCCAACGGACATGTTCTCCTGGAAGGTGTACCCGGCTTGGCCAAGACGTTGGCCATCAAGACTCTTGCCGAAGTCATCAATGCAAAATTCAGCCGTATTCAGTTTACTCCCGACCTTCTTCCGGCTGATGTAATCGGAACGATGGTCTATAGCATAAAGAACGAACAGTTCCAGATCAAGCGCGGTCCTATTTTCGCCAATTTCGTTTTGGCGGATGAGATAAACCGCGCCCCGGCCAAGGTCCAGAGCGCACTTCTCGAAGCGATGCAGGAACGTCAGGTCACGATTGGCGACACTACTTTCCGCCTGGACGAGCCGTTCCTCGTGATGGCCACTCAAAACCCTATCGAGCAGGAAGGTACTTACCCCCTCCCCGAAGCGCAGGTTGACCGTTTCCTTCTTAAGGTTGTGATCGGCTATCCTTCCAAATCCGAAGAAAAACTCATTATCCGTCAGAACATTTCGCCGGTTCAGCGTAAGATAACTGCTCTCCTTGATCCTAAAGAGATTATCGAAGCTCAATCAATTGTCAAGAATATCTATCTTGATGAAAAAATTGAACAGTATATCGTTGATATAGTCTTCGCAACAAGAAATCCGGCTGATTACGGTCTGAAGGAACTCGGAAGCATAATTTCTTTCGGAGCGTCTCCTCGTGCTTCGATAGGACTTGCACGTGCAGCAAGAGCGTATGCATTCCTTCGCCAGAGAGGATATGTCATTCCTGAAGATGTGCGCGCCGTCTGTCACGATGTGCTTCGTCACCGCATAGGTCTGTCCTATGAGGCGGAAGCTAACAATATCACTGCAGACGAAATCATCTCTGACATTCTTGATAAAGTTGAAGTTCCCTGATAAAGGGGTGTCTGATTGTTATGGAAGCTAACGAACTTCTTAAAAAAGTCAGGAAAATTGAAATCAAGACCCGTGGTTTGTCACAAAACATCTTCGCGGGTGAATATCACACAGCCTTTAAAGGCCGTGGAATGATGTTTGCGGAAGTTCGCGAATACCAATATGGCGATGACATACGTGACATTGACTGGAATGTTACTGCCCGTCATAACAGGCCTTACGTGAAAGTATATGAAGAAGAACGTGAACTGACCGTGATGCTTCTTGTCGATGTTTCCCGAAGCCGCCTTTTTGGAGCTGTCGGAGAGGAGAAGAGACAGATGATAGCCGAGATTGCCGCTACCATCGCTTTTTCAGCAATTCAGAACAACGACAAGATTGGTGTGATTTTCTTTTCCGATAAAATAGAAAAATTCATTCCCCCCAAAAAAGGAAGGAAACATATTCTTTTCATTATCAGTCAGCTTCTCGATTTCCAACCTGAAAACGCAGGTACTGATATTTCGATGGTACTTCGTTATTTCAGTGATGCGCAGAAAAAAAGATGTACTACATTCCTGATTTCTGATTTCATTGACAGTCATGATTACTATACCGCTCTGTCAATTGCCTCTAACAAACACGATGTTATCGGGATTCAGGTTTATGACAAACGTGACGAACAGTTGCCTGATGTCGGACTTATTCAGGTACGCGACCTTGAAACAGGTTATATACGCTGGCTGAATTCTTCCTCGGGCTCAGTCAGAAAAGCGTATAACAAATGGTGGTATGACCGCCAGCAAGTCATGACCGACACCCTGAGCCGCTGCAGAGTTGACCTTGCGTCCATTGCGACTAACGAGGATTATGTATCCGCTCTGATGAAATTGTTCCAGCGTAGAGGCGCACGATAGATTGTTATGAAGATACGAAATATATTAGCATGCCTTCTTCTGTTCGTCGGCTTCAATTATATTAATGCCGCCGGAATAAAGGCTACCGCAAAACTTGATTCGGCCTTCATTCTGATGGGCAAACAGACCGCACTTCACATTGAGGTCGTCGGAAATCTCAAACCGGAAGGAGCGCTGAATGTGATAGACACCATGTGGCGCGATATCGAAATAATCGATATGGGCACCCCCATGGTTTCCGATCTTGGCTCGGGCCGTAAAGAACTCAAGCAGGATATAATTATTCAATCGTTTGATTCCGGCATGTATGCTGTTCCTCCGGTTTTCTTCATCCAGCCCGGAGAAACAATAGCTACCAACAATCCGGTGTTGAAAGTCCTTCCTGTTCCTGTTGACACACTTGTCGCTATTCACGACTATGCCGATGTTTCTGATGTAAAGAGGAAGATATTTGACTATCTTCCCGACTGGGCAACCGATTACGGACTCTGGATTCTTTTGGCGATTATTGTGATCGGAGGCAGTCTGTTCGTTTATTTCAAATGGCTCCGAAAAGGGAAAATACCTTTGCTGCCCAAGAAAAAACCTGTACCTCCTTTTGAACTCGCAATGCGGAATCTTTCAAAACTGAATGAAGAGAAACTTTGCGAAAAAGGCGAAGAGAAACAATTCTACACCCGTCTCACTGATATTTTACGTGTCTATCTGGCCGGTCGTTTTGGCATAAATGCTCTTGAGATGACATCCACTCAGATAGTGAATGCCCTCCGTAGCAATGAAGAGACGCGTAGTTCCGAACAGATGATGCAGCAGATTCTTGAAATAGCCGACTTCGTGAAATTTGCAAAGGTAAGGCCTCTTCCCGAGGACAACAAACTGGCTATGGATTCGGCCGTCAGATTTGTCGAGAACACTCGTCCCATAGAAGTCCCGGTCTCTGACAGCGATACTTCCAAAAAAGAAAACCCTAAGAAATAATTATGCTTTTCGCACATCCTTCATATCTGTGGTTCCTGATTCTCCTCATACCTCTCATCGTATGGTATGTGTATAATCATAGGCAGAAGTATCCTGCAATAGGCCTTTCGACCACAGCGTCCTTTTTAAAAGCAAAACGCAGCTACAAGGAATATTTGCTTCATGCTCTCTTCGGCTTGAGAGTCCTCGCTATAGCAGCTCTCATTGTCATTCTTGCTCGCCCTCAGATACGTGACAAATGGAGCAAGACTAATACGGAAGGCACTGATATTGTGCTTGCTGTCGATCTCTCAACCAGTATGCTTGCTAAAGACTTTTCTCCCAACCGATTCGAAGCTGCGAAAAAAGTGGCTGCAAGTTTTGTGTCGGGTCGAGAGTCGGACAACATGGGTTTGGTCATTTTTGCAGGTGAATCTTTCACTGCTTTACCGATGACCACCGACCGGTCGCTCCTTGCCAACTATATAAATGAGATGGGCATTGGTATGCTCGAAGACGGCACGGCGATTGGCGATGGTCTCGCAACAGCCATAAACCGCATTAAGGACGGGAAAGCGAAATCAAAAAGCATAATTCTTCTGACTGACGGATCAAACAACACCGGTAACGTCGCTCCTGTCACAGCCTCGGAAATCGCAAAGAAACTTGGCATTAAGGTATATACGATAGGAGTTGGCCGAAACGGCAATGCTCCCTACCCGACTCAGGATATGTCAGGCCGTATCACTTATACGAACCTGCCTGTTGTTATCGATGAGCAGACGTTACAGAGTATTGCCTCAAATACCGGCGGAAAATATTTCCGCGCTACTGACAACAGCGTGCTTTCCGACATATTCAGTGAAATAGATCAGCTTGAAAAATCCAGAATAGACGTCCAGAATTTTTCCCATACTGAAGATGATTATCTCCCATGGGCCATTCTTGCATGCGGATTGTTGATTCTTGAGCTTGTCATACGTAATGCATGGTTGAAACCCATACCTTGACAATGAGCAAATCCATATCATTTTAACTTTAAGTTATGATTAATTTTGCAAATCCTGAATTGCTTTATCTCCTTTTGCTGGTTCCGGCAATCGGATTGATATATTTTCTTGGCCGGCTGCTGGCTGCCCGGCGTCTCAAAAAATTTGGGAATCCGGCGGTAATAGCTCATCTGATGCCCGAAAGGTCACGATATATGCCTGCCGTCAAAATAGTCATGGAATTGACTGCACTGGTCTTCCTTGTAATAGCATTGTCTCGGCCTTTTGTCCTCAAGACAGAAGGCGACAACGATAAAACGGCCAAAGAGACCACAGCCGGCATCGAGGTGATGGTTTGTCTTGATGTTTCAAATTCAATGCTCGCTTCATCGACCGATGACCCTAACGGTGTTTCTCGTTTGCAGCGTGCAAAGTTTATTCTTGAGAAAATGGTAAATGCAATGGTCAATGACAAGATTGGCCTGATTGTATTTGCGGGAGATGCATATACGCAGTTGCCTATTACCAGTGATTACCTTTCGGCAAAGATGTATCTTAACAGCATAACTACCGATATGGTTCCGACTCAGGGTACCGCGATAGGAGCGGCCATTCAAATGGCTATGAATTCCTTTAATCCTGAAAGTAAATTTCAAAAAGCGATAGTCGTAATCACCGATGCTGAAAATTTCGAAGACGATGCTAAAGCTGCCGCTTCCCAAGCCGCAAAAGCCGGAATTCAAGTTGACGTTATCGGAATAGGTTCTGAGAAAGGCATGCCTATTCCTCTGCCGGAGCATCCGGGAGAATATTTTACCTACGACAATGGAGAACAAGTCTTGACAGCATTTAACCCGAAAGTAGCACAGGATATTGCGAAAGCCGGCCACGGAGAATATATTGACGGCTCAAGCAACCAGGCAGTCACCCAGCTTGAGGAGCAACTTGACAAGCTCTCTAAAACTGAATATACTCGTTTTGGGATGCCTGATAATTCGTTGGAGCTTTATCCTATAGCAATCATACTGGCTCTTGCTCTGTTGCTTGTTGACATATTTCTGCCATACAGTAAAATTAAATGGTTGCGCAACATCAACTTCTTCACGAAAAACTGAAAACAATGAACCGCATATTATACCTGACCATAGTTCTCGCAATGCTTTTTCCGGTTGCCGTAAATGGCGCCGATAACAAGCAGGAGCGAAATTTCGTATCTCAAGGCAATGCATTGTATCGTCAGAAACGGTATGCCGAAGCTGAGACTATGTATAAGAAGGCTCTGTCGTTCTCTCCCAATTCCGAGGTTGCCCGTTTCAATCTTGCATCCGCACTGATCAGGCAAGCCGGCTCGACTGACGCAAACAATGGTAACACTCCACTTTCCGATGCCATGCAGCTTCTGACTGATCTTGAAGCTAATGCTCAAAATATGCAGATTGTTGAAAAGGCAGCATACGATCTCGGTAATCTTGCCTTTAACCAGCAGAATTATCAGGGTGCGATCGATCACTATAAAAATGCTCTGAGAAAGAATCCTGACAATGACAAAGCACGCGAAAATCTAAGACTTGCACAGAAAAAACTTGAAGAGCAAAACAAGAATCAGGATAAGAATAAAGACCAGCAGAATAAGGATCAAAATAAAGATCAGAATCAACAGAATAAGAATCAGGATCAGAATAAGGACAAGAAAGACGATAACAAGGACAAACAGCAACCTGATCAGCCAAAGGATCAGAAAAAAGATCAAAAGAATCAGCAGCCAAAACCACAGAATGGCGGGATAAGCGACGAAAACGCTAAAAAGATTCTGAAGGCCATGGAAAATGCAGAGGCGGCCACTCGCAAAAAAGTTGAAGCCAGGAAGCAGAAGGCCGATAACGCCAGACGCAGACAGGTAACACATCCCTGGTAGTCACATACATCATTCAATTCAGTTAAACTGCAATAAATCTGCCGAAATATATGAAAGAAGTATTTCAGAAGTCTGTTTTGATTATAATTCTTGCCATTGGATTTTGTTTAAGTGCGACAGCTCAGAATTTTACTGTGCAAGCACCGGCAAGAGTATATAAAGGTGAGAAATTCGCCGTAACCTATCGACTTTCAAATGCTCAGGGAGGTGAGCCGCGTGTTGCCCAGATCAACGGTTGCAAGCTGTTGTTTGGTCCATCAGTCACCACCCGACAGAGCTATCAGGTCACGAACAATCACAGTTCATCCTCTTTCGCAACAGACTATACCTATTTTTATCGGGCGGACAATATCGGTGAGTTTACCATACCGTCAGCAAGCATTCAGGCAGGCGGAAAAACACTGAAAACACAAGCGCGCAAAATCGTAATAGTCGATTCTCCGGGAAACACTGGTAGAGATGATCAGTCGGCAACTTCATCAAACCGTCCTGTGACCATTGACGATATTGAAACTCAGTCTGCTGACAGGTCCGTTTCTAAAAATGATGTCTTTGTAAGAATTATCCTGTCGAAGCCTACCGCATACGAACAGGAGGCCATAGAATGTACTATAAAGTTATATACCAAATTCGGTATTTCTCAATTCTTCCCGACAAAACAACCAAGTTTTGACGGATTTCTTATAGAAGAAGTTAATTTCCAGAGTTCATTGAATCAGGTCGAGGTATATAACGGTCAGCGTTATCTCGTGGCATTATTGAAAAAATGCATTATCTTTCCTCAAAAATCAGGCCGTCTGACAATTAATTCAGGAAATTACGACATAAACGTCGTTCAATATACCAACACCAATCTTGGATTCCTTAACCTTTCAACTCCCAAAGAGCGCAAGATACAGGTCACATCCAACACAGCTTCAATTGATATCAAGCCGCTTCCCACCCCTCAGCCTGAAGGTTTTTCCGGTGCGGTTGGACAATTCGATATTTCAAGTCGTCTTGTAGGCAACAATTTCAGGACAAATGATCCCGCGACTCTCATTTACACCATCACCGGCACCGGAAACATAAAATATGTCAAAGAACCGCAGATAGATTTTCCCTCGGAGTTCGAGCTGTATTCTCCTAAGTCCAGCTACGACACAAAGGTGGTAGGCTCGAATGTTACAGGAAAAATGGCTGTTGAATATACGTTTGTTCCTCAAACAGTCGGTAAATTCACGATAGGATCTGATAAATTCGTATATTTCAATCCTGCTACCGGTAAATATGTCACTCTTGAGACTCCTGCTTATCCGATCACGGTCAATCAGGGTGTCGCGTCTGTTGAGAAGAAAGATGTTACGATAAAAAACAAGGACATTCTTCATATAGTTACCGGCGATAAAAATCTGAAGCTTATACATACTCCTCTTATTGAAAAATGGTGGTACTGGGCGATATATGTATTGCTTATCGCAGGACTGCTCGCGGCAATAAAGATTTACGGACGGAAAGTAGCGCTTGCAGCCGACATTCGAGGCATGAAACTTGCCAAAGCAAACAAGATTGCGAAAAAACGCCTCAAGCTTGCTGAGGAATTCATGATCGCTAAGAAAAGCGACCGCTTCCACGAAGAAGTCTTGAAGGCTGTCTGGGGGTATCTGAGTGACAAACTCGGTATTCCGGTATCGCAGCTTTCACGTGAAAACATTTCTTCAGAACTGACTGCATACGGAGCGGATGAAGAACTTTCCAATAGGATCATCAAAGTTCTTGATGATTGCGAAATGGCAAGATATGCCCCTGCTGCATCACAGGAACAACTTGAAACTATCTATGAAGAAGCCTCCGCTTCAATCAATAGCCTTGAGGCTATAAAGAAAGGTAAAAACGGTAAAAAGAATCCCTTGCAATAACTGATTAGATTAATATGAGAAGACTTATTTCAGCCATAATATTATTCTTTGGGTTCTCCATAGGAAATGTCATTTCGGCAAGTCCTCTGGATCAGAGCGCTGATTCCGCCTACACTGCCGGCGATTTTTCATTGGCAACGTCCTTATATGAGAAGGAACTTAAAGAATCAGGTAGCTCTGCGACATTATATTATAATCTCGGCAACTGTTATTATCGTCTTGGGAAGATGGCGAAAGCCGTCATTGCCTATGAAAGATCTCTGCGGCTCGATCCGTCTAACTCCTCAGCGAAAGCTAATCTTGATTTTGTCAATTCCAAGTTAGTTGACATAAAAGGTTATGAAGGTTCTTTCATTTCGCGTACGTTTTCAGATATAACCTCGTTAATGTCAGCCAATGCTTGGGGTTGGTTCTCTCTTATCCTTTTCTGTCTGATTGTCGCAGCAACGGCATTATATCTTTTCAGTGGAAATGTGCGGCTGAGAAAGACCGGCTTTTTTGGAGGCGGGATTATCTGTATTCTGTTCATTTTTTCAATTGTTTTTGCTTTCAATGCGCGTAACATGATGACGGCGAAAAACAAGGGAGTTGTATCTGTTCCGTCTTCTATTCTCAGTACATCTCCACGTCATCCTCAAAATCGTACAGAGGAAGCGATGTTACTTCATGAAGGAGCACGTGTGACTATACTCGATTCGATAGCATCTCCCACGGATTCATTGAAAACGATGTGGTATGATGTAGCTTTTGACAATGACCATCGAGCCTGGATCAATTCGGCGGATGTAGAAATAATCTGATTTTTTCAAAAAAGCGGGTTAAAATTTTGCCATTTGAAAAAATCAATCTATATTTATATCCGAAACGTTAATAATGAAATTCCTTAACTTATAAAAATATATTATTATGGCAAAAACAATCACTTTCAACGAGCTTCGCCGGATTAAAGACAGTTTGCCCGATGGTGCAACTCACCAGATTGCTGACAAACTTAATATAACAGTTCAGACCGTTAGAAATTATTTTGGCGGCAGCAACTATGAATTCGGAAAAAATGTAGGTGTTCATATCGAACCGGGACCTGATGGAGGTATCGTCGTTCTCGATGATACCACAATCTACGACATGGCTGTCGAGATCCTCAAAGCTCAGGACAAGGATTAACGGCAACAGCCTTAAAGAATTCTCATTCTTCTCTCTCCTTTTTTCTCTGATTTTGCCAAAACATAAAACAGCTGTTAGTGATGACCGACGCCCCTCTGATTACAGTTGCCATACATACCATGCATTATGCCTGTTCCCTGAAGAATTTGTTGGAAAAGGAAGGCTTAAAGGTCACACTTCAGAACGTCAATCTATCCAATCCTGAAATCGCGGCCGGCGTCAGAGTGCGCATCCGCGAGACTGATCTGCCGGTTGCACTAAGAATTATCGAGAACAAAGAAATATTTGACGCATCCGAATCAGCATCAGATAATATTCAGCCCAATATTCTTGTCCCTGTAGATTTTTCAGAACGTACCATGCAAGCGTGCATGGCCGCCTTCAGGCTTGCCAATGCGCACAATGCCACCATCACTCTTCTGAACTCATTCGTCGATCCTATTTATAGCCGACGGTCGCAACTTAGCGATGCTCTTACTTTTGACAACGATTCCGCCCACGATAAAGCAACAGACATGGCTATGGCTGAGGCTGAAAAAAACATGTCGGAACTTGAGCAGAATCTTGTTTCAAAAATAAAGACAGGCGAAATCTCTCCGGCGAAATTCACTCATGAGATCCGCGAAGGTATCCCGGAAGAAATCATAAATCAATATGCCCGAGACAAACGGCCTTTGCTGATTGTTATGGGAACCAGAGAGTCTAATTCCAAAGCTCGCGAACTGGTTGGAAGTGTGACTGCAGAAGTCCTTGACACATGCCGTTTCCCGGTATTCACTATCCCTGAAATCTGTGGGAATGATTTCCCTGACAGAGTCAGAAATATAATCTTTTTCAGCAATTTCGACCAACAGGACATTCTTGCCGTGGATGCTCTGTTCCGGCTACTTCCGGCTAACTTCTATAAAGTATTCCTGATCAAACTGCCCTCCAAGAAATACACAGGGCTAGCGCATGAGATTTAGCAAAAATTCAGTCAAAAACTTGGATATTTATG
>OFFJ01000873.1_pt1 | contig 23743 bp, 14 predicted proteins | sample 1521261 | NCBI WGS metagenome assembly OFFJ01 (sample SAMEA3504122, study PRJEB24116) | mouse gut metagenome | biome: mouse gut; feature: mouse-associated habitat; material: faeces | place: Denmark | collected 2011 | reverse complement strand
CTGGACTTGCTCTTGTACTATGTGCCATCCTTGGATTTGGCACGGTGTCCTATGCAGCGGAGTCTTATTCCTATGACATCTGGGGCAATGTGGTTGCCGCACCTGCTGCATATGAGTTGGAACGGACGATATATGCGTCAGATATGGGAGTCGATAATTTTGCTACGGTTTCCGGTGTATTCTATCGGAACGACAAAGCCTACATTATTCTGAATGGCTGTATCGTTATTGCTGACAAAAATTTTGAGAACTTCAGTTATATCAGGGAATATAAAAAAGACGATGGAACAGAGAGTGCCGTTAAAGCTCCTACAGGCATCTATGTGACAGAGGATGAGCATATCTATATCTGTGAGCAGAATCAGGGAGAAATCGTTGAGTTCGACGAGAACGGCGAATATGTAAGGACTCTGGGAGATCCTCATTGTATCGGCCTTACCACCGCATACCAGCCCAAAAAGCTGGTGGTAGACAGTGTAGGACGTATCTATGTATTGGTACTGAACTGCTATGAAGGTCTGGCGGAGCTGGATCCGGAAGGAAATTTCAACCGTTATGTGGGCGCTACGGAAGTGACTTACAGTGTGGCGGATTTATTCTGGAGAAGCATTCAGACGGATGAACAGAGGGCAAGAAGTGCATTGTGGCTGCCTACCAGTTACAGCGACCTTGCGATAGACAAAGACGGCTTTATCTTTGCCAGCGTATCGGATATGACAGTGGAGAATCCTGTGAGAAAACTGAATTCCTCCGGAGAGGATATTCTGACTACCGGGGAATTCATTGTACCGCCTATGGGGGATTATGAAAACGAATCTTCTATTTCGATGCTGGGCGGCATTGCTGTGGCGGATGACGGCAGGTTTGCGGTTCTGGACACGGTTCGTTCCAGAATATTCGTATACAGTCCCGACGGCTATCTGATGTATGAATTTGCGGGCGCCGGCAATGCCGAGGGAATGCTGAGCTCTCCGTCCGGATTCTGTTTCATGGAAGATAAAATCCTGGTGGTGGATTCTGTGTATCAGTCATTGGAGGTATTTGCACCGACTACCTACGGTGCTCTGATTAACTCCGGATTGGAAGCACAGTCCCGATATGATTATGAGACGGCAGCAGGCTACTGGCAGCAGGTACTTGACATTAACAACAATTTTTATTATGCAAACCTGGGCATGGGCAAGTACCAGATGCGTACAGGCGAGTATGAAGCTGCAAAGGATAATTTCTATAAGGGCGGTGACAGAGCTTACTATTCCAATGCTTATGAGCAGGTATCCGGGGAATGGATGAATCGGAATTTCGGCAAGATAATTGGTTTGATTGTTATTCTGATTGTACTGTGGGTTGCCTGGAAGGTATACAGGAAATTCTGGTACAAAGAGCCGAAAGATACAAAGCTTCGCAGAACATGGAAGAAAGTGAAGTTTACCCTGTTTAAATGGCCCGGTTATGTATTGTCCAGTCCTTTCAAGGCTTTTGACGATGTGAAGTATTATGACGACGGATCACTGATATTCAGTGTAGTGGTTATATTCCTGTTCGGTTGGATCAGCCTGATCAAGTACAGATACACCGGATTTTTGGTAAGCTTTGTAGACATTGACAATGTAAACGTTCCCATGATCGTAGGAAGCACCATACTTCCTTATGTAGCATTCATAGTAGGAAACTGGGCTGTGGGCGTACTGCTGTCAGGTAAGGGAAAAGTGGTACATATTACCAAGGTAGTAGGATATTCCCTGTACCCTGCCTGCTGGCTGTATCTGGCAGGAACAATCCTCTCCAATTTCGTGACGGAGGATGAGGCGGTTTTAGTGAGTGCACTGTTTACCTTTGGTATGGTATTATTTTTCTTCTATATGTTCATAGGAACTATCATGGTGAACCAGTATACCTTTACTAAGAACGTGGCTACGCTGCTTCTTTCAGTGGTGGCGATGCTGATTATCTGCTTTGTGTTGATGCTGTTTGCGACATTGTTTGCACAATTTGTCAATGACTGGATGCAGATATTCAGAGAGATATTCTTAGTGTTATAGGAGGGAGGCGAAGAGAATGAAAAAGAACAGAATCTTTACCCATGCCGTACTGGTCAGCCTTTGCCTTGCTTTCCTGGGAGGCTGCGGAGCTGATGAGGAACCTGTGGTTCAGGACGAGGGAAGTTACTGGGATGAACAGCAGTTCGACTCTTTCAGCGGGAGCGATTTCGTGGAAATTGCCAAAAGCGGAAATATGGAGCTTCTGCTGAACCCTTCCACAGGAACAGTGCGGTGGATGGATACTTCCACAGGCGCCTATCAGGACAGTAATATGAGTCATGACGAGGGAGACAGGAGCCTGTCGGCTGCGGAGCGGTCCGATTTGCTGATAAGGTATTTCTCCGGGAGCAAGACAGCGAATGCCACTTATAATTCCATCAGTACCTATGACTCTTATTCGATGTGCTCCAGCCGGGATCAGCTGTCCTACCAGAAGATAGATAATGGAGTACGTATACTGTATACATTGGGAAATGATGATATTACTCATTTGAATTTCCCGAAGATGATCTCCGGAGACAGGATGCAGGATCTGGTGCTTCAGTACTTGAGTGATTCAGAAATCCGTACTTTGGAGAGCAGTTTCTATACCCAGCTGAGCAACGGGAATTGGGTACGTGGATTTGACCAGGTGCTGGGCAGCATGGCTATGAATCAGCTGTATGGATTTTTCTATGAAAAAGGAAATTACAGCGATGAAGAGCTGATTGCTGACCTGGAAGCCAATGAGGCGTCTGCAGACGACTATCCAAATAATCTGCGGATCAGGATTCCTGTGGATTATATACTGGACGGTGAAGAACTGGTGGTAAGCGTAGATACTTTCCTGTTGGAAACCGGTAAGGATAATCCTATTAATCAATTGGTATTGCTGCCTTATTTCCTGACTTCCGATCCTAATCAGGAAGCCGAGGAAGGGTATATGTTCCTTCCGGATAACAGCGGCGCGCTGATTTATCTGGATAGTACCAAGACAAAAGAGTATCATTATGCCGGCACTTTTTATGACGGAGACCAGCTGGTGAATGCCAACAGCTATAACAGTGTGGATAACAGGCTGATGCTTCCTGTGTTCGGTATGAAGAACTCTTCCACCACTATCTTTGGCGTCATTGAGGAAGGCGCAGAGGTAGCCAGTCTGGATGCTTATGTAAGCGGTACAGACAACTCCGAGCCTTTTGCGAAGATGAGATTGTCCTTTGATATCCAGACACAGCATGTTATTTCATCCGGTGCAAAGAACCAAAACGGAGAGTTTACGATGTATAAGGTGTCCAGCGATATTTATGACGATCCGATTACCATTCGTTATTTCTGGTTGGGAAAAGACGCCGAGTATCTGGACATGGCCAACTGCTATGCCGGGTATCTTGAAGAACAGGGTATGCTGACGAAGGAGACTGCAGAGGACACGGCACCTTTCTATGTAGAGTTGATGGGCAGTACGGACAAGACCAAGTACATGCTGGGTATCCCTTATGAAGGGACGCAGGTACTGACCACCTTTAAACAGGCAGAAGAAATTCTGCAGGATCTGAGCAATGATGGAATCGGAAATATTAAGCTTATTTACAGCGGCATGGTGAACGGAGGCATGAACCAGCGCTCTCTTGCATCAGGGATCAAGTATGTATCGGGAATGGGCGGAAAGTCCGGTTTCAAGAGCCTGAAGTCATACGCGGATTCCATAGGAGCGCAGATATTCCCTAATCTGCAGCTGCAGACAGTGAATACCAAGACGAATCTCAGCAATGAAATGTCTGCATGGACGGTTATCAACGAGCGTGGAAGGATTTATACTTTTGACAAAGTACTCAAACAGGCAAATGACCTGGAGGACGAGGATTATCCTCTATACCTGGTGAATCCCCTTTATTTGGAGAAATATCTGAACAAGGTGAAAAAGTCTTATTCCAGCAAGATAGGCCTGGACACCATGGCTTCCGAGGATTTGTATACCTTTATAGCGACTAACTACAGGGATACCCAGGTATCTGCTTCCACAGGCAGCGAGCTGATGAAGACTGCAGTGGCAGGACTGTCGGATGGGATGCAGCTGATGCTGAGCAATCCGGTCAGTGATGCATATGCGTATTGTACATACCTCACGGATATTCCGACCACGGACAGCGGCATGCGTGTGCTGGATGCTTCCATACCCTTTACGGGGATGGTACTGGACGGCTATAAGATGTATTCCTCCGAGTCTCTCAACAAAGAGAGTACAGATGTATATGTGAATTTCATGCGTATCCTTGAGAGCAATGGCGTACCCAAGTTTACCTTTATGTATGAGGACAGTTATCTGTTGTCAGGTACCGAGCAGGAGAGTTATTTCGCAGTGGATTACAGCTACTGGAAAGATAAAATCGGCGCGTACTATGAAGAATACAGGCAGTTCTATAATGCGGTAAAGGGTGCCATGATCACTGGTCATGAATTGTATGAGCGAAATGACAAGCTTCGTATTGTGACTTATTCCAATGGGGTCAAAGTATACTTTAACTACAGTGACCTGGAAGAGGTGATAGATGGAGTGACAGTGCCGGCTTTCAGTTATGTAATAAAGTAAAGGAGGAGTTAAGATGAAAAAAGACAAAACAACGGCAGCGCCTAAGCCGGGTCTATCATGGTATAAGAGAATGGACTTCTCCAAAAAGACGGCGCTGTGGGGAGTTATCTTTCTGCTCCCCTGGCTCATTGGCCTGATTTTCTTCTTTCTCAGGCCATTGGTTAATACAATATGGTACGCATTGTGCAGCATGCAGATGGTAAACGGCAAGTTTGAGGGTACTTTTATCGGAATTGAAAATATCAAATGGGTACTGGGCGTGAATGCGGATTTTAACAGGATGTTGTCCACTGCATTTACGAATATGATTAAAGAAGTTCCGTTCCAGATTTTTCTGGCTTTGTTTATTGCCATGCTGCTGAACGGAGAGTACAGAGGAAGAGGATTTTTCCGTGCAGTTTTTGTAATCCCTATTATTCTGGCTACAGGCGTGGCTACCTTTAAGCTGAGGGAGGCTTCGCTCACCACGGCAGCTTCCGAAGCCGTCATGGACATGAAGTGGTTGGAGCAGCTGGTTATCAATTCCGGTATTCCGGAGGAGCTTACAAGCCTGTTGGTCACCTATGTAAATGATATATTTACCGTGGTAACTACCTGTGGTGTACAAGTGCTGCTTTTCCTGTCAGGCCTGCAGGCCATCTCTCCTACTCTGTATGAGGTGGCTAAGATGGAGGGTTGTACCCAGTTTGAGACATTCTGCAAGATAACATTGCCCATGGTGTCTCCGACTATCCTGGTATGCCTTGTGTACAGTATTTCAGAATCCTTTGCCCATGCGCAGGTGCCATATGGAGATACAACGATAGAGCTTGCCAGTTATATCAGGTCAATTACTTTTAACGGAGCTGCCGAATATTTCGGATATGGCGCTGCGATGAGTCTTATTTACTTTGTGGTAGCGTTGGTTTCGATTGGAGTAATCTGTGGCATTGTATCAAAGGGGGTGTTCTACTATGACTAAATTGAGCAGAAAAGAGAGAATGCAGAAGGCACAGGAAATGGCAGGCATCAGTTTCTGGGTAGATTTGCGCATGGGACGCCTGACGAAGTACGCTATACAAAAACAGGTGAAGCATATCATTGCAATGATTTTCCGTTATGGAATATTGATCTGTTTGAGTTTTGTGGTTATTACCCCTTTGTGGAACCTGGTCAGGGATGCTTTTACGGCTCCGGCTGCATTGGGAGACAAATCCACTACCTGGATTCCACAGCAGGTTTCTTCTCTTTTTATAAATATGGCCAGATCAAAGAGTCTGATGGATTATTGGCCCAGCCTGTTTTATTCATTAGGCGTCACGTTGGTGTTAACCATACTACAGGTGCTTTCTACGGGATTGGCGGCTTATTCCTTTGCCAGGCTGAAATTTAAGGGAAGCGGCATTCTGTTCTTCTGTGTAGTGTTGACCATCGTAGTGCCAAGTGATGCCATTATGTTGGCTCAGTATGCGGCATTCCGGAATTTTGATATCTTTGGTTTGATAGGATTGATCAATGGAACCGGTAGCGGGCTGAACCTGATCGACAAACCTGTTTCTCAGTTCATTCTTGCAGGTACAGGGATGGGCGTGAAGAGCGGCTTGTATATTTATTTTATGCGTCAGGCAGTCAGGGGTCTTCCTATCTCGGTAGAAGAGGCTGCTCATGTGGACGGTGCAGGATTTTTGAGAACGTTCTTCAGTATTGTGGTTCCCAGTATGTCAGGCTCCATCCTTACTGTATCCGTTCTGAGCTTCCTTTGGAATTATACGGATACTTATTATACAGGCCTGCTGAATCGTAATACACATTTTTTGGCCTATCAGTATTCACAGTTGCAGGGAAATGTCCGTTGGGGTATAGATTCTGCAGCTAAGTCGAACTCCGAGTGGATTACGATGGTCAATGCATCGGATCCTTTTGTCCAGACAGCCATAATTTCTGCATGCGCCCTTTTGGTGGTGGTTCCTTTGCTGATTATGTATGCTTTCGTACAGAAGCGTTTCGTACAGGGCGCAGCACGAAGCGGACTTGGTGGAGATTGATGTACAGGTTTTGGTATTATCCGATGGCTGTTCGGTTTGCCGGATAGTTGTAAAGATATACAACGTAATACAAAAGAAATGGAGCGGTGTCGGCACCCCGGCGCCGCTTTTTCCCTAATTTACTTGAAATATTTATTGTTGGATGGTATAGTTGCAAAGGAAGTACTTTTTAGAGCCGCCGCACGGCGATTTAACAGGAGGATTTTGTGATGAGCAGGATAATTGGTAATGCATTGCCGGGCATGCCCTGGCAGGACAGGCCGGAAGGCTGTGACAAGCCCATCTGGCGTTATTCGAACAATCCCGTGATCGGGAGACATGATATGGCGATTGCCAACAGCATTTTTAACAGTGCCGTGGTGCCTTTCGGGGACGGCTATGCGGGAGTGTTCCGCTGTGACAGTCTGTCCATAAGCATGGATATCTTCGTGGGATTCAGTAAGGATGCGATTCACTGGGATATCAGCCAGGAGCCTATTACGTTTGAGGGCGAGGATCCGGAGATTACAAAGAGGGAATATCGTTACGATCCCCGTGTAGTCAAGATTGAGGACAAGTATTATGTAACCTGGTGTAACGGTTATCATGGCCCTACCATTGGTGTGGCTTACACTTACGATTTTAAAACTTTCCATCAGATGGAGAATGCTTTCCTTCCTTACAACCGGAACGGAGTATTGTTCCCCAGGAAGATTAACGGCCGCTATATGATGCTGTCAAGGCCCAGTGATACGGGACATACTCCTTTCGGAGATATTTTCCTGAGCCAGAGCCCGGATCTGGAATTCTGGGGACATCACAGATTCGTCATGGGTATTGTGCCGGGTGACTTGTCGGCATGGCAGTCTATGAAGATCGGTCCCGGCCCCTGCCCGATTGAGACGGATGAGGGATGGCTTCTGATTTATCATGGAGTACTGCGGACCTGCAGCGGTTATGTCTATCGTATGGGATGCGCTCTTCTGGATCTGGATGAGCCCTGGAAGGTGAAGATGCGTTCCAGATATTATCTGCTGGCTCCGGAAGAGCTGTATGAGCAGAACGGGGATGTGCCCAATGTAGTATTCCCCTGCGCCGCTTTGACAGATGCGGAGACCGGAAGAATCGCAGTTTACTATGGCTGCGCGGACACTGTGACAGGGCTTGCATTTACTACAGTGGACAATCTGATGGATTGGATGAAAAAGTATCCCATGCCCGTCTGCTAAATAAAGAAGTGCCTTGCGACATTTCTGAGGAAGTGTCGCAAGGCATTCCTGAGGAAATGACTTACAACAGTTCCGAAAAGGGGGTATTTAACCAAATGCCCGTTGCTGGCTTGATGGCCGGTAACGGGCATTGATTCTTCTACAGTCCTTTTTCAGCTTCTTTCTCTGCAGAGACCGAGATAAACTCTTCAAATTCCGCGATACTTCTGGAATGTGCCGCCAGCTTGAGCCATTTTCGCAGAATTTCCAGATTGTTTTGTTGGTATATCTGCTTCCTGAGCTCATCTGGAATCGTACCGATTTCTTCTAACAACTCCAGAATGTCTTCTGCCTTTCCCTCTGCCTTTCCTCCGGCCCAGCCTTCAATTCTGCCCTTTTCCCTTTCTTTCTTCCGGATACGCTCTTCAGCTTCGTACGCTTTCATATATGCCAGCCCCACTTCCCTGTCTGTTTTTACTTCCATCACCATCTCATGCAGTCTGGCCAGTCCCTCGGACTTCGCATTTTCAGCTGTGGAATGCTCCATATACTGCGCGAGTTGCCGCAGTTCCTCCGGCGGATTTCCTTCTGTACCGTTTGTATACAGAAATATGGTTTTGGCTCCGTCCTCGTAGGGCAGGGACGGTTCTTCCACACAGCTGTTTTTGATAGTGTAGACCATCCGGCTCCACCCGAAAGGATCGTATGTTGTGATAAATATTACCACTACATTCCGCAGTGTACTGTAATCTTCTCCGGCTGTCAGGTTTCCTGCATCTATTTTGGCATGATAGAATCGTACCCTGCGGGGCAGCACAGCCACGTCCCCGGCTCCGCTGTTATTGTCTGGCTCCATGTCGAAAATCTCCCCGTTTTCCTCGTCCAGGTATACGTCCAACCGTACACCATGGCTTTCGGGTTCTTCTCCATACCAGACTTTCTGCGGTATTATCGTAAGATGCTGTATTCTGCGCTGCAGGATACATTCCAGAATGAAGCGGGATGCTTTCTCACCATAGATTTTGTGGGATGTCAGGCTGTGTGCCAGAAAATCGTCCACCAGGTTCATGTCTTCCAGTTTTTTCATAGAATCGCTCCTTCCAGGCAGAAGGATAACGTACAATCATGCATTAAACTCCTGCCTTGCAAATGTAATCAGGGTGTCAAAGCATAGAGTTTCTGAATGAGATTAGATGGATTGAAATTCATATCATTGTGTTCAAGAAATATTATGCTTTATGCATATAGTATAACAGGATTACCAACATTGTCAAGATTTTTTACAACTGGATTTTTCCAGGTGTTAATAACTTCAATTAGTCTTTTGCATTAATTTGTATAAATTCATCAGAAGTCAACCTCTATAATGCAGGCTATTTAGGATAAAATATGCCGCTTATTGCGTCAATTCGTTATAGAATTGTATAAGCAATAAGTAAAATATTACATGATTTTGGCAAAAGACTAATTGCAGGTTCATAAGAAACTGCTTGTATTTACTGGGCTAACTATATATAATTAATCAGTAAAAGGTATGGAAAAGTCAAGCACAAAAACGGTTTTTGGTTTTATTTTTTTGCAAATTATGCGGTCTTGAGTATACAAAGAAAATTAAGAAAAGAGAGGTTTGAAAAAGAAGGGATATGTTTTCGGAAGCGTATAATGGTGAAATCAGAAAATACTTTGATAATCAAATGGTTCTTCTGAAGAGCCGGGTGGCAGAGTTAAAGGAGAAAGAAACAAAGGCAGCGGAAAAAACGGGGACGAAGGCGGAAGAAACGAAGGCAGAGGAAAAAACGGGGACGAAGGCGGAAGAAACAAAGGCAGAGGAAAAAACGGGAACAAAGGCGGAAGAAACGAAGGCAGAGGAAAAAACGGGAACAAAGGCGCAGGAAGCAAAGGCAGCAGAAGCGGCAGGGAATCTGTGTCATGTCAGCCGGATGCTTCTGGAGCGGAAGATAGAAGAAATATCATCCGGGATGGAGCAGTGTACACAGGATGAGTCGGAGGCTCTGGAGTTTCTTTACAGTGCCATGCCGATGAGTGATTTGCTGAATTATCCGGTTACGGTGTATCTGGCATATGCGAAACACGCAGTTTTTCTCTGGAATGAAGGAGCTTTTGCGGGGAAAGTGCCGGAGAAGCTATTTGCCAATTATGTACTCCATCACAGGGTACATAATGAGGATATTGCAGATACAAGGAAATTTTTCTATAATCGGTTAAGAGAGCGAACTGCAGGTAAAAGCATGTATGAAGCCGCCGTGGAGACGAATTACTGGTGTGCCGAGAAAGCTACTTACCAGACGACTTTTATGCGGACTCAGAATCCATTGACCATGTACGGTACGGCCGCCGGGCGCTGCGGGGAGGAAGCTCCTTTTGTAGTGACTGCGCTGCGGAGCATCGGAATACCGGCGAGGGAGGTGGCAGCGCCCTGGTGGGTTCACTGTGATGACAATCATGCCTGGGTGGAGGCATGGTGTGACGGAGAATGGCATTTTCTGGGAGGGTGTGAACCGGAAAAGATTCTGGATAAGGGATGGTTTGAGGGACCTGCTTCCCGCGCAATGATGATAGAATCCAGATGGTTCGGAAAAGATAGTCCGGAAGAGCAGGTAGTAGGGCGTCCTGATATGGCTGCCAGTGTGAATCATCTGGGACTGTATGCCAAAACGGCGGAACTTGTGGTAAAAGTAATTGATGAAGCGGGAAATCCGGTTCCCGGGGCGAGAGTGGATTTTGCAGTGCTGAATTATGCCAGATTCAACAGTGTGGCATTCCTTTATACCGGTAAAGAAGAGAATAGCCCGGACTATGGCAAAGTAAGAATTGAGACAGGTTACGGCGACTTCCTGGTGTGCGCGTACGCAGACGGCTGTTATGGGGAGGCGCATGTTTCGTTGGGAGGAATTATAGAGCAAAAGAATCTGTATAGCGAAAAGGCTGAGGAGGCAGAGAAATCCGGTTATACTGCGGCCTTGGAACAGGAAGAAAATGATGGTAGGGAAACGCCGCAAACTGGTTTGGAAACAGAATGTAGCGTTATTCTAAGAAAAGAGATGCCGGAACTGAATCAATGGCGGGATATGGATTTCCATGCGCCCATAGGAACACTGCAGGACGAGAGGATGACAGAGGAGGAAGCTGCGGCAGAGAAAGTGGAACTGGAGAAAGCTGCCGGAAGCAGGCAGCGGAGGATTGAGGCTTTCTACAGGAAGGAAGACGCAGAACGTGTACTGATGCGTTTTACGGAAGAAGACAGAAGTGTAGTAGATGAAATTCTGCATCAGGCCAGGGGGAATATGGGCGAGATAGTCCGGTTTCTGGAGTGGGATTTCACAGCACAGGTGCCGGAGCTTGAGCGGCGGTATGGTCAGGAGCATTGGAAGGTGGAGGCATTGAAGACGCTGCACCCCAATGACCTGTGGGATATCAGGGCGGAGGTTCTGGCAGAGTGCAGTGTATGTGCTTCCCCTTATGCCGGTGAGTTTTCTCAGGAGGTATTCTTTGCTGACCTGTTGAATCCCTGTGCCATGTTTGAGTTTCCGAGAGCTTGTCGTAAAGTGCTGCAGGATATGTTCAGTGAGGCGGAGAAAAAAGAAATTCGGGAAGAGCCCAGGTGTCTGCCGGAGAAGTTGGACAGCCTTCTGATTTCCATGCCGGAACAGGAATATGCGAATCTGATAACCGGACCCGTAGGATGTCTGACCGGTGGGATAGGAAATGAAATTTCCAGAGCAGTCCTGTGTATTCAGATATACCGTGCGTTGGGGATACCTGCCAGAATGCGTCCCATGGATAAAAACCTGGAATGCTATATGGATGGAAGATTTGTTCCGCTGAATGCAAAGAAGGCAGGACATCAGGGGGTTCTTATTCTGGAAAGCGGAGAAACTCTGAAGCTGGAAGACTGGAAGCATTATTCTCTGTCCAGGTTTGAGAACGGGCGTTTTATGCCATTGTTCATCAGGCCGGAACGGAAAAGACCTGAACCGGGAGTGAAGCAGGAGAAAAAGCCTGAACCGGGAGTGGAGCAGGAGAAAAAGCCTGAACCGGAAATGAAGCAGGAAACAGAACACAGAACGGAGCCGGAGAAAGAACCGAAAAAAATGCCGGAATCAGAAGAAGCAGCTGTCCAAAAGGCTGAACGCCGTCTGGAGCTGGAGAGCGGCAGATACCGCCTTGTGACTACGAATCGTCTTCCAAATGGAAATCAGTTCGTAAAGATACAGGATTTTGACTTACCGGAAGGGGAAGAGAAGCGGATTGTGCTTCAGATGCGTGAGATTTCCGAGGAAGCGCTTCTGAGCAGGACACAGGTAGAGGATTTTGCTTTACATACGGCGGAAGGGAAAGAGGTGATGCTTTCCGCATTAAGTGAAGGAAAGAGGGCGCTTGTGCTGTGGTTGGAGCTGACCAGGGAGCCTACAGAGCATGTTTTGAATGAAATATGTGAAAAGCATGAATTGTTTCAAAAACTGACTTCCCCGATTTATTTTGTGCTTCGAAAGGGAGAGAATTATGTCCAGGACCAGACTTTACTGAAAACACGCGGTTTTCTGCCGTGGGCAGAGATTCTTTTCCATGATTTCGGCGAGCCTTATGCGAATCTTTCCAGGCAGGTGGGAAGAAATCCGGGTAAATTGCCGCTGGCTGCGATTATGGAAAACGGAAAGAATTGCATTTTCTCCGATTCAGGTTATAATGTGGGTATGGCGGATATGCTTCTGCGGATTCTGGAGTGAGATATGTTGAGGCTTTCCACTGCAGATATTGCTGAATCACAGGGTCTAAACAAAGTGAAAGACTGTGTATATTTATAAGCAGGGGAATTATAGATTTTATGAAGGCAGCCTAGCGGAAAGTCCGGCTTGCCGGATGCGTAGTTGAGGATGATGGAAAGGCATGGTGATTATATATGATGGAGACGATGGTGGTAAGCTCTCTGGAAAAGATAGGCTTAGAGAAGGCGCTGACCCCGTTAAAGGAGGGTATCCCCCTGACTGTATGCCGTGGAGAGACAGTATCTTTTCAGGTTGCATTTCGGGACAGCGATACCGGATCAGACATCGGAATTTCAGTGAGGAAAGCGTTAGTTGGAGAAAGCGGCTCTGCTGGAGAGAATGGGATATTGACACAGGAAGAGAGTCTTGAGGTTCGAATTCGCCGGGTTCTGACTGTTATGTGCCGTTATTCCTGTAATCCGGAATCTTTTGACGACGATTATCTGTTTTACGATGCCCGGATGGCGCCGGATTTGCTGCGGGACGTGGAGGGGCAGATTCCGGTGAGAAGCGAATGGCAGAGCCTTTGGGTGGATGTATGTCCCGAAAAAGGACAGAAACCCGGTTTATACAGGATTGAGATTTGCTTTACATCGAAGGGAGAAGAAGCAGCTGCCGTATGCAGCGTGGAAATCAGGGTGATTGAGGAGGTGCTTCCTCCCCTGCCTATTCTCCACACGGAGTGGTTCCATTGCGACGGAATTGTGGATTACTACGGAGTGGATGCGTTTTCGGAAGAATTCTGGCGGATTTTCCGGAATTTTATTCAGGTCTATGTAAAAAGAGGGGGAAATATGATATATACCCCTGTCATAACGCCGCCGTTGGATACGGAAGTGGGACTGGAACGGACTACGATTCAGTTGGTGAAGGTGGAACTGGAGAGGAGTGAATATCGTTTTGATTTTTCCAATCTGGGACGGTTTCTGGATATCTGCCTGGAAGAGGGAATTGTCCGTTTTGAAATCAGTCACCTGTTTACCCAATGGGGTGCCACTGCGGCTCCGAAGGTGGTTGCATGGACAGACGGAGAGTGCAGGCGCATTTTTGGGTGGGATACTCCGTCTAATGACCCTGAGTATCTGAGATTTCTGGGAGAGTTGATTCCCGCTTTGAAGGAATACCTGGAAGGGCGCGGGCTGTTGGAACATACTTATTTCCACATATCGGATGAACCCAATCTGGAATCCGAGCAGTATCAGACGGCTCAGGGGGCAGTGCGGCATCTTCTGGACGGTTGCATGCTTATCGAAGCCGTCAGCGACTATGAATACTATGCAAAAGGGCTGGTGGATATTCCGGTGTGCGCGACCAACCATATTGAGCTGTTTTTGAAGAATCGGCCGTCTGTTTTATGGAGTTATTATTGCTGCGCACAGACGGTGGAAGTACCAAACCGGTTTATCAGCATGCCTTCCTGGAGAAACAGAATATATGGAATACTATTATACTGGCTGAAGATAGACGGTTTTCTGCACTGGGGCTTCAATTTTTACAACAGCATTCTGTCCAGGAAGAAGATTAATCCTTACGAGACAGTGGATGCGGACGGCGGTTTCCCGGCAGGAGATCCTTTCCTGGTGTATCCGGGGAAAAACGGTATTCCAGAAGAATCTATTCGTCTGATGGTACAGAATGAGGCAATCAATGATTACCGTGCTCTGTATGCCCTGGAATCCCGCATGGGAAGGGATAAGGTCATGGAGCTGATCAGACAGGAGGCCGGCATGGAGCTTTCGTTCAGGCAGTACCCGAAAGGGAATGAATTTATACTGAACCTGAGGGAGAAAGTAAATGCTCTGCTTGCAGAGGGAGCATGGGCTTCTGAATGAATTTCTGCAGAGCTGAAAAAGGTAAAATATACCTGGATCCGAAAACATTTGTCAATGTAATTGTATAATAAGGACAACATGTATGAATTTTAAGGTTTTACGGAAAAGTTGAAGGCTTTTACGTTGGAAGATTTTATTATGTAAGGATTCAGGATTTTAGTAGACAGATTGACAATAATCTATTATAATCTACATATAGCATTATAATCTTAGCAACTCGTGAACAGCTTGTCATTTAATACCGGGGACGTGGCGGCAAAACGGCAGGATGCTGCTGTTTGGAGGGGTGTAAAGGAGGAAGAAATGAAGAATCTCAGGATAGGGAAGAAACTGTTGATTACGTTCATGCTGATCATTCTGTTGTTCATTGGGACGGTGGCAATTGCAATTGCAGGATTACAGGAGAACGCAAAGAAGTACTCGGATTTTTATAATGTGGGGTACCAGATTACCAACAAGGTCATGAGCATGCGCCGCGGACTCCAGATCATTGTGAAGGATCTCAGCTTCTATACGATGGAGGAGGAGCAGGACAAGAGAGAGACTTACATGAGCGATATGGATAAGGAGCTTGCGCTTCTTCAGGAAAACGGGAACTGGCTGTTCTCGAACTTTACGGGTGATTCTGCGTTGCTTGATGCGTTTTCCGCGAATATTACAGAGGCCGTGGAGATGCAGAATCAGGTAATTGAGATTGCCGGTACGGATATGGCTGCCGCCCAGGATATGCTTCTTGATGAATACCAGCCGTTGGTAGAGGAAGCCGTGAATAATCTGATTCAGATCAGCAATGTAGCTGAGCAGAATGCGGAAACCGATTATGAGAATACTGTTTCCATGCAGGAAATGCTCGTTATAGTGCAGTTGGGTATGGCAGGCGGGGCGTTGGTTATCACACTGATTCTTTCCACTTATCTCACCAGATCCATAACACGTCCTCTCCGTGAGCTTGAAAAGTCTGCAGAACAAATTGTGGGCGGTGACTTTGACATTAAGGTTACATATGAGTCCAAAGATGAGATGGGCAGACTGGCAAAGGCATTTAAGAATATGACTTCGATTCTGGGGGATGTTATATCTGATGCATCCAGACTTTTGAGCGAGATGGCGAATGGTAATTTTGATGTGCGTACCAAAGCGGAGGATCGCTATGTGGGAGAGTTCCAGGGGCTGCTGCTGTCTATCCGTAAGCTGAACCGTGACCTGAGCATGACGCTGGGACAGATTAATCAGAGTGCAGATCAGGTTTCATCAGGCTCCGGACAGGTATCCAACGGCGCACAGGCGCTTGCACAGGGTGCAACAGAGCAGGCTGCTTCCGTAGAGGAGCTGGCTGCTACCATTACCAATATCTCGCATCAGGTGAAGGATACCGCAGATAATGCAATGGAAGCAAGGCATCAGGCCAACACCGCAGGAGACGAGGTAGATGAATGTAATACCCAGATGAGGGATATGATGGCGGCTATGGAAGAAATTACCCGTACATCAAATGAAATCGGAAAGATTATCAAGACAATTGAAGACATTGCTTTCCAGACGAACATATTGGCTCTGAATGCCGCTGTTGAGGCCGCCAGGGCAGGGGAAGCAGGCAAGGGCTTTGCCGTGGTTGCGGAGGAAGTGCGCAGCCTGGCCAGCAAGAGTTCCGTGGCATCCAAGAATACGGCTGAGCTGATTGAGAGTTCCATTGACGCAGTGGCCCGTGGAACAAAAATTGCAAACTCTACCGCTGAGTCCCTGATGAAGGTTGTGGAGGAAGTACGTTCTGCTTCAGGCAAGGTAGATGCTATTGCGAATGCCGCCGAAGAGCAGTCGGGTGCGATTGAACAGGTTACTTTGGGCGTGGATCAGATTTCCAGCGTGGTACAGACGAACTCAGCTACGGCAGAGGAAAGTGCTGCCGCCAGCCAGGAACTTTCAGAACAGGCTGCCATGTTGAAGTCTCTTGTGGCGAAATTCATTCTTCGCGAGGAATATGCGCAGGCTGCTGTTAACACCAATGCGAACAGCGGATGGGCTGCTCCGAATCAGATTAATTTATAAGACAGGATTCATTACGAAAAGCCGGACGGATGGTGTCCGGCTTTTTTACGTGAAGAAAAGCTGAAAGAAATGCCTGAAGAAACGCATTGTTCGTGGAAAATATTGCAATTAAATGTTAAATATGTTAAAATGAAAATGCTTAAAAATTTATGATGGATTCTGCGAAACAGCTGCTGATGCGAGGATTGCGGGTCAACAAAAGAGAGGAAATCATGAATAAAGTAACAATGCAGGACATTGCGGATGAATTGGGTGTTTCACGGGTAACCGTATGGAAAGTATTTAATAATTATTCAAATGTATCCTCAGCGCTTCGGGAGAGAGTGCTGAATAAAGCCAAAGAAATGGGGTACACGAAAGGGATTGTGGAATTGGAACAGATGGTTCCGGAGAAGAATATATCTCTGATTGTGTCCAGACCGAATTCGTCTTCATTTTGGACGAATATTATTCATAGAATGGCCCAGGAACTGTCTCTCCACAATATTAATCTGGTGTACACTTATATGCCATCCGGTTATTCCAGTAAGTTTAAAATGCCTGCTGTGCTGACAAACGGCACAGTGCAGGGAGCCATTGTTTTGAATTTGTATGACGAGAAGATTGTCAGGGAGATTAATCAGCTGAATATCCCAAAGGTCTTTCTCGATACGGTGCCTCAGATGGATATAAGGGAGCTGAAAGGGGATTTGATACTGCTGGAAGGGCATAACGCAGTCTATGACATCACCCGTTCAGTGATAGATAAGGGGTTGGAGAAGATAGGGTTTATAGGGGATATTCATTATGCCCAGACAAATCAGGACAGATACGGGGGGTATCTCCAGTGTATGGAGGAGTATAGTCTTCCGGTAGCGGAAAAATTCTGTCTTACGCATAAGATTGGTATTTTTTCATATAGTAAGGAAATAACCAGGTTTCTTGACTCGTTGGAGGAGCTTCCGGAGGCTTTTATCTGTGTCAGTGATTATATTGCGCATATATTGCAGCTTTATTTTTCCGAGCATCAGGAGCGGATTCCGGAGGGAATTGTGGTGACGGGGTATGATGGCCGGAATGAGTACGATGTGGTGAGAATGATTACCACAGCAGATGTCAGGACGGAGTTCATCGGCAAGCGTCTGGCAATGCAGATTATGTATCGCATGGAGCATGAGGACGCGCCTTACGAGAAGACTTTTATTGAGCCGCTGATTGTTTACAGGGATTCTGTGCTGTATGGATAAAAGGACAGATGAGAACGCAGACTTCTCTGTGCAGTGGTATAGTTCCACAGGCAGTTTACATTATGCATAAGATAATTGTCCGGGCAGGGATTATATACAGCTGAAAAATTCATGGATAAGGACTGCAGTGGACGTTGACACCTGGATTTTACAATGATAAAATGTGATTATAAAATGCGTAAAGGAAAGGCACAAATGTAGTTTTAAACGATTGAATTCAGGACAGAATGATTGTAGAAAGCTACCAAGTGGATGCCCGCTGAAGCGGGCAGGAGGTGTAAGAATGAAGATTTATGCAGCAAAAGACTATGATGACATGAGCCGTAAGGCGGGGAACCTGATTGCCGCCCAGATTACAATGAAACCGGATGCGGTGCTGGGGCTTGCCACAGGCTCTACTCCTGTGGGTGCTTACGGCCAGCTGATTGAAAAATGCAAAGCCGGGGACATAGACTTCTCCCGGATCCGCAGCGTGAATCTGGACGAGTACAAGGGACTGTCCGGTGAACATGATCAGAGTTACCGGTATTTCATGAATCACAATCTGTTCGATCATGTCAATATTGACAAGGCACGGACCAATGTGCCCAATGGCCTGGCGGAAGATCCGGAAGCGGAGTGCAGGCGTTATGATCAGGTGATCGCGGACATGGACGGAATTGATCTGCAGCTGCTGGGTATCGGCGGCAACGGACATATCGGTTTTAACGAGCCCTGCGAGGTATTTGAGAAGGGAACTCATGTGGTGACTCTCACAGAGGAGACCAGACAGAGCAATGCGAGATTTTTCGCATCTATCGATGAGGTGCCTACGCATGCGCTGACCATGGGCATCCAGAACATCATGTCGGCGAAGAAGGTTCTGCTGCTGGCTTCCGGTGAAGGAAAGGCAAAGGCTCTGTATGATTCCTGCTTCGGTCCTGTAACCCCTCATGTGCCTGCTTCCGTTTTGCAGCTTCACAATGACGTGGTGATCATTGCGGATGAGGCAGCCCTTACTTTGATTCGGGAGAATACCCATTGGGAGAGTATGGTATATGATAATTAAGAACGGCAAGGTCTATCAGGAAGACAAGACCTTCGTAAAAAAGGACTTATATATTGAGAACGGGAAGATTGTGGAAAGCGCTGACGAGGTGTCGGATAAGTCTGAAGTGGATGCCGAAGGCCTGCTGGTGCTGCCCGGGCTGGTTGACGTACACAGCCACGGCGCTGTGGGACATGATTTTTCCGACGGTGATATGGAGGGGCTGAAGGCGATACTGGCTTATGAGTATGCCCATGGAATTACCTCCTATTGCCCCACGTCCATGACCATTGAAAAAGAAGAACTGCGCAGGATTTTCCGGGAGATGGGGCACTTTGCCGGCAGCCGGGAGAATTCTGAAGTGCCCATGTCCCATGTGGCGGGCATTAATATGGAAGGCCCTTTTCTGGATGCATCCAGGAAGGGGGCGCACAGGGATGAGTGTATTATGGCTCCGGATGTGGCATTTTTCCGGGAATGCAATGAGGCATGCGGGAATTTGATTCGTCTGGTGACGCTGGCTCCCAATACGGAGGGCGCGATAGAGTTTACGAGGGAACTCCATGAGGAGGTGTCCATTTCTCTGGGGCACACCGGGGCGGATTACGATACGGCAAAGGCCGCGCTGGAGGCGGGAGCCAATCATGTGACGCATCTGTTCAATGCAATGATGCCTTTGGGGCACAGGTCTCCTGGGCTGATCGGAGCGGCTGCAGAGGACGAGAACTGCATGGCGGAAATCATCTGCGACGGCATTCATGTGCACGGAAGCATGATAAGGGCTGCTTTTAAACTGTTTCCGGGAAGAATCGTGCTGATCAGCGATTCCATGCGCGCTACCGGAATGGAGAACGGCACTTATGACCTGGGAGGGCAGCAGGTGACAGTAAACGGAAAGCTCGCCACATTGGCGGACGGCACCATTGCGGGCTCTGCCACGAATCTGTACGACTGCATGCGGACGGCGGTGTCCTTCGGGATTCCTGTGGAGGAGGCTATTGCTGCCGCTACCATGAATCCTGCCAGGAGCATTGGTGTGTATGATGAGCTGGGTTCCCTGACGCCGGGGAAGCGCGCGGATGTGCTTTTGGCGGATGATGAGCTGAATCTGGTGAGGGTGTTGTAGGATACGTTTCGTATTTTGGAAAAGATGCGGGGGTCTGTTTTCGCTGAAAGCGGTTTGCGGATCCCCTGCGTTCATAATGGCTTTGCCTTTGAAGGAAAGAAGGTACTGAGCGGGAGCTGTAGCTGAGGTACTGATTGGGCAGACACGAAACAGGAGCAGGAGGAAAAGATGGGTCAAGTAGAAAAGTATCAGGGTATCATCCCGGCATTTTATGCCTGTTATGACAAGGACGGAAAGGTCAGCGAGCAGCGTACCCGCGCTCTGGCAAGGCATTTTGTCAGGAAGGGTGTTAAGGGGCTGTATGTGTGCGGTTCTTCCGGTGAGTGCATCTATCTGAAGGTAAAGGAGCGGAAGAAGATTCTGGAGACGGTGATGGACGAAGTGGGCGGGGAACTGACCGTGATCGCCCATGTGGCCTGCAACAACACGGAGGACAGCCGGAAGCTTGCGGCGCATGCGGAGTCTTTGGGCGTGGATGCAATTGCCGCGATTCCGCCTATTTATTTTCACCTGCCCGATCATGCGGTGGCTCAGTACTGGAATGATATTTCCGCTGCAGCGCCCAATACGGATTTTATTATCTATAACATTCCCCAGCTGGCGGGAGCGAAGCTGACCGTGCCGCTGTATCTGAGGATGCTGGAGAACAATAAGGTAATCGGTGTCAAGAATTCTTCCGAATCGGCGCAGGATATCCAGATGTTCAAGGATGCCGGCGGAGAAGGGCATGTGGTGATGAACGGTCCTGACGAGCAGCTGGTCAGCGGTCTTGCCATCGGTGCGGACGGCGGAATCGGCGGTACATACGGGGTAATGCCCGAACTCTACCTTGCGATATTTGATGCGGTGAAAAAGGGAGATATTCCCAGGGCGAGGGACATTCAGAACGATGCCTGCCGGATTATTTACGCTTTGTGCGGCTGCCGCGGCAATATGTACGCGGTGATCAAGAAGGTCATGGAGCTGCGGGACGGCTTATATCTGGGCGGTGTCAGGAAGCCGCTGACGGATATTACGGAAGATGATATGCCGAAGATTCTGGAGTGTGTGCAGATGATAGATGCAGCCGTCAGGAAGTGCTGATAAGAGAAAAGGCCCGGGCTGTCGGGAAGCGGCCGCATCTCCACAATATATGCTGTTGTACATTGAGAACAGACACCATATATTGTAAGGGGATGGGATTTCCCGACAGCGGCAGCTTTTTGGTGTAATTTTACTTTTTCATGGTTTCCTGATAACTGCTGGGTGTCATTCCGGTTTCTTTGAGAAAGGTTCTCCGAAATGTTTTGGAACTGGCATATCCCACCATTTGGCTGATCTGTTCCAACGTAAATTCTCCGGACTGCATCAGTATCCGGGCTTTTTTGATGCGCAGCCGGTTTAGATAATCCAGAATACTTTCATTGGTTTCTTCTCTGAAGATTCTGGATATATATTTGGGATTTCTTTCGATTCCTTCTGCAATTGTGCTGATGTTCAGATTGCTGTCTTCAAAATGCGCTTCCACATATTCTATCACAATCTGCACGATTCCCTTGCTGCCTGCCTCCTCCCGGGCACCCATGTCTGTAACACTGCTTTTTTTGAACAGTTCTATATTCTTAAGCCCGTCCATGACATCCTGATAGATGAAACGAAGATTTCCCGGTTCATCGATTACTCCGCTGAGCGCGCTGTATACAAATACGCCCAGTCGCTCCTGAATGAAGGAACTGAGATATTCTGCGGATTTCAGGAAATGCTTCTTCCATTCTTCCGTCTCATTCGGTATCAGAAACAGATAAAACAGATATTGTCCGTCCTCAATCCGGTAAAAATCCTGTCCGTTCATCAGCTCCGAGAAAATATTATCCACTGCGAACAGCATGACTTCATCCTGCAGGAACTGTTTCTCGTCCATCAAAGGCACAAGAAATCCAGTCAGTACCATCTTCTGCCCGGATTTCAGAGGGACCACATTCTCGGCAGCTTCAATGGACCTGCCTTTCATCATGGCCAGAAGATAGCTGCTCTGCAGACTCTCCTCCTGGGTGGCGATATGGCGGTGCATGCTGTTCTTCTCGCTTACCAGCCTGACATAGGCATCTTCTATAAGCTTGTATTCATTTCCCCAGGCTTTTTCCTCCCCCATGATTTTTTGTACAAGCCTTGCCACCGGTTTGAAATTCCTGTTCAAAACCACGGAAACACAAAAAAATCCTATCAGAAATGTGACTGCCACACTGATATAGAGCATATTCCGAACATGGCTCAGCTGATTCCAGAATTCGTTTTTAGGAATCAGCAGACAATACTCTATCCCCGGTATTTTGGATTTTCTGTAGATTTCCATGTATCTTTCTGACTCAGCCGGTTCGTCATTGCCCCAGTTGACATTGAAGTCATCCGGAATCTCATCTACACCAGTGCTGGACAGAGCCAGTACATCTCCTTCTCCTATCCTGATCAGAAGTCTGGAGCCGTCAGACAGGGACCTGGTCAATTTCTCCAGGATAGAGACAGGTATGCTCACAAACAGATTGAAAGATTCATATTGAGAGTATTCTCTTACACTGTTGGCGTAAATCAGACATACCTCCGATGTATTGTAATAAAATTTGTCCTGAAAAAAGAAATTTCCCTGGTATTCATCGGATAATATTTTCAGCCAGTCATCATAGGACATCATATCAGGAAATAGCATACGCATTCCCTGATATCGGTGTTTGCTGTCGTTTGTCCCCTGCCCGTCGATCACGTGGTCCAGTTCTTTGAGATAGACCAGACCGGATATGTCGGAGTCATAGTTTCTGATGGTGTACATCAATTCCGTTACATCATAGTAAAATTGTGCATTTTTTTCTCTGCTGCTGATTACGTTTATAAATGTCTTGTTCTGCAGCAAATAAGAGTAGAGAGAAATCTCCTGGTTCAGATATTTGTCAATCTCATCGCCCAGGTTGGTTAATACGAGATTATTTGCTTCGAAAATTTCGTCCTGTATGATCTCTTTGTTCCAGGTATAATTGACAAATATGGTAACAATGGGAATCATTAATATAAAAACATAGGAGCAGAGCCACCCTGTTAAAACGCTTCTTTTTTTCATCGTATATTCCTGTTTTACATTTGACGAACAACTTCTGTTAATACTTCTGAGTATATTTTACCTGCATATAATTCAAAAGTCTATTCCTGAATTTACTGTTTGAGAACAGATTGAAAAATTTCTGTCATCAGTATCAGCCCTTGATGGCTCCAACCATAACCCCTTTTACAAAATATTTCTGTAAAAACGGGTACAATACTAAAATCGGCGTGGCTGTTACTACGATCAGGGCATATTTGATCAAATCTGCCAGCTGAGCGATTTCATCCGCCCCGCCTCCCGCTGTCATGGCACTGTTGCTGGCCAGATTCAGAATGTTTCGTACCACCAGCTGCAGGGGAAATTTATCACTGTTCCTCAGATAAATGGATGCATTGAACCATGAGTTCCAATGGGACACGCCATAGTATAATACCATGACGGCAATGGTAGCTTTGCTCAAAGGTACAATTACCCTCATTAAAATCTGCCCGTAACTGGCACCGTCTAATCTGGCAGATTCTATCAGACTGTCCGGTATGGAAGAAAAAGAGCTTTTCATGATCACCAGATTGGTGGTGCTGATAGCTCCGGGCAGAATCAGAGCCCACAGACTGTCCATAAGTCCCAGTGACTTGACATTCAGGTAAGAAGGGATCATTCCGCCTGAAAAATACATGGTAAAAATAATCATAAAGGTAATGGCATTTTTCAGCATGGGCCCCTTTATGGTCAGGAAAAAAGCGCCCAGTGAGGTCAGTGTCAGATTTACCACAAGTCCTGCTGCCAATACAACCAAAGTATTCA
>OFFJ01000872.1_pt1 | contig 23751 bp, 15 predicted proteins | sample 1521261 | NCBI WGS metagenome assembly OFFJ01 (sample SAMEA3504122, study PRJEB24116) | mouse gut metagenome | biome: mouse gut; feature: mouse-associated habitat; material: faeces | place: Denmark | collected 2011 | reverse complement strand
AAAGCCATAAGGCAGCAGATTTTCCGTTAAGATAATCTGCTGCCCGAAGGTAAACAATATTCGGTCTTTCTTATATTGCCCATACACGAAACAGCAGTGCAAATCTGTTTCATGACCGCCGCCATACGGCGCGGCAATAAATTGAAACACAGAGGGCCGACATTAGATAAACTTTATCCGGATATTCGATGAACGGCTAAGGAAATCACCCCTCCTATTCGTCGGCCAGCACCGCCTGCTCTTCCTCCGCCAGAAACTCCGCGAGCATATCGTTTTTAAAGGTCCGTCCCGGCAGGAAGCAGGCCACATGGGCAATCTCCCTGTTCACCGCAAACTGAGCGCCGTGAAGAATCATGGGGTCCAGTCTCACAAAGGTCCCCCGGGGTACATGGAAGGCTTCCACCGTATCCACGCTGAATTTTCTGCCCGGCAGGGGCGTGCCCACAAAAATGACTACATCGTCATCCAGGGGCAGCAGTCCCTCGCAGGTAAACTGATGGGCCTCCAACATGGTAATCCGCTTCTCCTCCTGCTTTTTGGCCTGGCACACGGACACCGTGGGCAGTGTGGTATTTCCCAAATCCAGTTTTACCACATCCGCAAAAAAACCGTAGGGAAATATGGACCGGGCCGCCAATGCCTCATCGTCCAACAGATTCTGGAACTGCCCGTATTTTGCAAATGCTTTTTCGTCCAGTTTCTTAATTCTGATTACTTTCGTTTTTATCTCATTTTCTTTCACAGACATTTAGCTCCCTCCTCTTCCACAGTGTCAAACTTCAGTCCAAGGTATCTCGCCGCCTCCCGCAGCACCGGATACAGGGAAGCATATCCCCCGCCCAAATGATGGATGTAGGGACCGAACATCAGTTTTTCCTCCCAGGCCTTCCAGTCTTTTACCTCCACCCATACATAGGTGCCGGTGGTGGCGGGCCCTGTGGTGGTCTCTGCCTCTCCCGCAAAGAGATAATAGTCGTCCTCCCCGTCGTCGAATCTGCAGAGCGTGAGATGTCCCTGCTTCAGCTCAAACTGCTGCTGTCCCCCTGCCAGGCAGGCTTTCGACTCCGGAGACTTCAGGGAATAGGGAAAGGGACCGCAGTGCCACAAAAGCTCCCCGTTGTCATTTTCCGGATGGCGTATGGTCAGATCTGCCAGGAACTGCGCACCCTCCCCCAACATGGCGGCCCGAAGGATTGCCAGGGTAATGGCTCCGTTGATATCCGTCTCACAGGCCACCGGAATCCCCATATCCGTCAGCTCTCCGATCATGGCGCAGGAGGGAAGCTGCATCAGCGCTCCGCTTGGCCAACACTCAATGGCCGCCACGGTACAGCTGCTTTTCTCCATCTGCGCCAGCATGGCCAGTTTCAGCGCTGCCAGTCGTTCCAACTGCTCCTCCTTCAGGGCGGAGCAGTCCATTCTGCCGCGGATATCTTCCATCTGTCTCTTCAGTTCCTCGCCGCCCTCTGAAACAATCTTCTGCACTGCCATCTGCAGCATCACAGGGGCCACTGCCACAGTCTGAATTCCGAAACGCTGCATCAGTCTGGCTTCGTTGGTCATCACGCTGCGGAAAGGGGAGGGACGTTCGCCTATCTTGGCAATCCGCAGCCCTCTCACGTCCTTCACCACACAGGCCACTCTTAAAAAACGGTCAAAGCCTTTCCTGAACTCTTCCGAATCCGCGGGCACATTGTAAATATAGCTGTAGGTAACGCCGTATCGCCGCAGCACCTTTGTAGCCGCGAACATACCGCACTGGGTATCCCTCCCCCGCTTCTCCGGAGAGTTGGGGGCTTCGTCCCTGCTGCCCCAGATCAGCACGGGAACCCGGAATTTGCTGACCACATCCGCCACGGCTCCCTCCTCGCCGAAGTCGCAGAAGGGCACGAATATGGCGTCCACCTTCTCCCCGGCGAATTTATCCGCAACCGCAGGCGCATGGCTCTCCGATTCTATGATTCCCCTGACGCAGATATCGTCTATATCCACCAGTCTCACCTTGTCCGGATGGATTTCCCGGATGACGGCCATGCATTTTTCCTTCTCCGCAGCCGCCGTTTCCAAATCCAACATTCCTCTCCTGGTAGGCATCACGCCCAAAGTAATCTCCGCCTTATACATGTTCCAGTCCCCTCCTGTAATATTCTACTCTCCGGTCAATTTCCTCATAATCAATCTCCCCCGTCTCCAGAAAACGCTCCAGTACGGCCTCGTCCGGAATTCCCGCCCTGCCTCCGATTCTGGTGCATTTGATGGCCGACGCGGCACTGGCATACCTGGCGCACTCCCTGTGGCTTTTTCCCTTCAGCAGTGCCGCCAGAAAGGCTCCGTGGAACACATCTCCTGCGCCCACCGTGTCCTTCACCTCCACGGAAAAGGCCGGCAGGGTGAAGAATCCTTCCCCGCTGACTCCCACGCATCCCTTCTCCCCGAAGGTAAACACGCACAGCTTCGGCCCCCTGCCCAGAATTTCCCTGCAGGCCTCCTCCAGAGCCTGGTCTCCCTGCTCCTTCTTCCCCGGGAAAAGTCCGTCAAACACAAATTCCGAGCCAACAAACACGTCAATGAGGGGAATCATCTCCCGCAGCGCCTCCGTGTAATAATCTGCGTCAATGAACACCTCCGTTCCCGCTGCCCGGGCCGCCCTCGCCGCTTTCCCGGAGAGAGGTCCGGCGTCGGCCAGAAACAGGTATCGGGAATCCGCCACCGCGCTCATGTCTAACTCGGCTTCCTCCAGGGGCTTCACGGAGCCTGCCCGGAACAGTATGGTCCTGGTCCGGGTCTTTCTGTCGCTGAGTACCACTGACAGATGGGAAGTCTCTCCCCTGCGGATCAATACCCGGTCTACATTGATTCCGTGCTCTGCAAAATCCCGACGGCAGAATTTTCCGTAGATATCGTCCCCCAGGGCTGCCGCCATGGCGCATTTCGCTCCCAGTCTGGCCGCCGCCACCATACCGCTGGACACCTTGCCGCCCCCCTGCCAGCTCATCTCCTGAATTCTTGTCCCATGATTCGGTTCCGGCATACCGTCAATATTTACATTTAAATCCATACACGGAAAATCCAGTCCAAATATGTCATATTTTTTCATCTTCGTACTCCTGCGCGCCTGGGCGCGCCTCTGTCCAATCCTGCCTCCGCCGAAACACGCATTTCGGCAGGAACGCATTACCGCTTACATGGTATATTTATTGGGGTTCAGCAGGCGGATTTTATTCACCACGAATTCCGTCATGCCCTTTGCCGCCCCCAACATCAGCCGGATACCGTCCGCCTTATGTTCGGTGGCCTGTATCACCTCATCCAGGGAACGGTACATGGCCGCAAAATACTCCGTGGCGATATTGAATTTGCTCATGCCCAGGTTCACCGCCCGCTGCATCTGCCAGTCCGGGATTCCGGAGCATCCGTGGAGCACCAGGGGCACGGACACCGCCTGTCTGATTTTGGCGATTCGGTCAAAATCCAGGTTCGGCTCCTGTATGTAATCTCCGTGGGCATTGCCCACCGCAATCGCCAGGGAGCCGCATCCCGTCCGCTCCACGAACTCTGCCGCCTGGTCCGCGTCGGTGAACAGATCCCTGTTGGAGATATCCTCCAGTTTCATTCCGATCCCCACATGCCCCAGTTCCGCTTCCACGTCCACCCCGAACACGTCTGCTGCTCTGGCCACCTCTTTTGTCAGCGCCACATTCTCCTCAAAGGGAAGTACCGAACCGTCCACCATCACAGAGGGAAAGCCGTCCCGTATTCCGCCCAGTGCAATCTCGTAGGAGGCGGAATGGTCCAGATGCACGGCCACAGGCACCGATGCCTTCCGGGCCATATCCACGGCCATGTCCGCGATATATTTCAGGGGAATGTACTTGTCCAGTCCCGGAAAAAACTGCAGAATCACCGGTACCCGTTCCGCCTCGGCAGCCGCCACCGCGCATTTGATTGTCTCGTAATTCAGTGTATTTATCGCCGCCACGCCGTATTTGTGTTTCCAGGCATGCTGCAGAATCTCGTTTACTTTTACCAAAGACATATTTATTCTCCTTTTACTTTTGAATCAAAAAACAATTGATACTCCGGCATTTTCTCACAGAATGCCCGGCTCACCCGGTCTATCCGCAGGTATTCCTCCGGCTCCAGTTCCAGTTCTATGGCCCGGATATTTTCCAGGGCGTGTTCCCTGTCTGCCCCGCCCACTATGGGGGCCGTGAGGCTGTCGTTGTGCACCAGCCAGTTGACGCAGATCTGCGCGGCGCTCCGGCCGTATTTTTCTCCTATCCCGGTCAGCTCCTCCGTAACCTCAAGGCATTGCTCATAAACCCCCGGCTGAAACAGCGCCGCTTTTGCCCGGCCTCCCGTTATGGGCGTATCTTTTTTAAATTTTCCCGTCAAGAGCCCCTGGGCCAGGGTGCTGTAGGGGATCACGCTGATTCCCTGTTCCCTGCAGTAGGGCAGCAAATCTCTGTCCGCATAGCGCCACAGCAGATTATAGCAGGGCTGAATCACATCCACCGGCCCGCTCTGCACGGCTTCCCGGAGCTGTTCCGCGGAGAAATTGGACACGCCGATGCTGCGTATTTTCCCCTTCTCCTTCAGACGCCCCATATTTTCCATGGCCTGTCCCACGGACATTCCCTGGGGCGGATAATGCAGGAAATACACATCCAGGTATTCCGTTCCGAGACGCTCCAGGGACGCGTCGCAGGCTTTTTCCATGTCCTCCGGGGCATAATGGGAGGGCCATACCTTGGAAATTATCGTACATTCTTCTCTCTTCCGTCCCTTCAGCGCCTGTCCCAGTACTTTCTCCGCCCGGCCCATACCGTAGATCTCCGCCGTGTCAAAGGTCTGGATTCCATGTTCCAGATAAGTCTCAATGCAGGCGATGCTGTCCCGGTCCTCCACACTGCCGAAGTAATCGCCTCCCATGGACCAGCAGCCCAGAACCACCGGCGACACTTTCACCCCGCTTTTTCCCAGTTTATGATATTCCATTCTCTTCCTCTCCCTTTCTTCTGTATTCATTGGGGCTCATCCCCACAAATTTTTTGAATTGTTTCGAAAAATGGGCAAAACTCGGGTATCCCGTCTCCTCCGCAATCCTGCTGATGCTCATTTTGTTCTGCCTGAGCAGGCGCTTTGCCTTCCCCATTCTCTCCTGCTGAATAAATTTGCTTAAGGCGTCCCCTGTCTCTTTTCGGAACAGCTTGGACAGATAATTCGGAGACAGGAAAAAAACTTCCGCCAACTGGCTCCTGGAGACATCGTCCAGATGCTCCCTGATATATTTCTGAATCTCCTGAATCAGCTGTTTTTCCTGTCCCTCCTGCTCCTGCCCTTCCGTCTCTCCCTCTGTCTCCTTTTCTCCCTCCGTCTCCTCCCCGTCCCGGCGCAGCAGACAGTGATTTCCGTACTCCATGAGCCGGCGGTCCCGTTCCCTCTGGTTTCTCCGCTCCACCAGTTTCTCCATGACTTCCCTGAGAACCGCTGTCTCCACAGGCTTTAAGAGATATTCAAAGCACTGGAAGCTCACTGCCGCCCGGGCATAGGAAAAATCCGCATAACTGGTGAGAAGGACCGTGTCCACCTCCATTTCGCGCTCCCTGAGCCATTTGAGCAGCTCGAATCCGTCCTGCCCAGGCATCTCAATGTCCGTAATCAGAAAGTCAATGACATGCTCCTTCAGGATTTCCACGGCCTGGGGGACACTGTAGCATCCATAGACACAGTCTATTCCCAGTTCTTCCCAATCCAACTGTCTTTTTATCCCCTCCACCACATATTTGTTGTCGTCCACCACCAGTAATTTCATCCGCTATTTCACCTCTCGTGGAATATAGATCTCCACGCATGCGCCGCCTTCCTCCGGGTTGGAAAACAGAACCCTTGCCTCCTCATTGTAAATCAGCTTCAGTCTCTGGAGCACATTACTGATGCCGATATGCCGTCCCTCCTGTTCCATATCCCAGGTTCCGCTGTTCAGTCTCCGGAGCATTTCCTCGGGAAAGCCCTCCCCGTTGTCCGTAATCTTCAGATAAAGCGCCTCTTTTCCTGCCTGTGTCTCTCTGCGCGCAGTCAGCCGGATTGCCAGGGTTCCGCCCGGTCCCACCGCATGCTTCAGGGAGTTTTCCAGAAAAGTGCTGACCATCAGCACAGGAATCTCCCATTCTCTTACCTCATCCTCCATGTCATAGTCAAAGGAAAGCCCCTGGCTGTTCCACTCGAAATTGACCCGGATAATGGTCTCCATATGGTGGATTTCCCTCCACAGCGGCATCATATCCATGCAGTCGTGAAGCAGGTAGCGGTAATACTCCGACAGGCACACTGTCACCTCCTGTATTTTCCCCGTGTCCTGCACCTGCGCCATGCCGAAAATCATGGCCAGACAGTTGACAAAGAAATGGGGTCTGATCTGGAACTGGCGGAAGTTGATTTCCAATTGTTTTTTTGCCAGTTCCGTTTCATACAGCTCCACGGAGAGTTTTTCCGCCTTTTTGCCCAGTCTGTCCAGGATTTCATAGGCGTCCTCCACAGCCGCGGGGATCCTGCTCCCGGCATGCTCCTCCTCTTCTTCCGCCAGGCTGCCCCGGTACCTGTCCAGTACCCGGGAGAGATTTTTCACCGGCACAATCAGCCTGCGTCTCACCTGACGGATAAGCAGAAGCATCATCACCATAAGCTGGGAGGTGAGAAGAAACTGCGCGATCTGCAGCAGCATAATCTGGTAGATTTCACCCTGGCCAGACACAGCCACACGTATCTCAAAATCCGCCTCTATATTCTCCAGGCGATACCACAGCACACTGGTTCCAAACCCCGCCCCCGCGTCCCTGTCAACCGCCTCCCGGCGGACTAAGCTGATTCCGCCGCCCGGTCCGCAGTCCAACATGCTCATGCCCGAGAGAAAGCTTTCCTCACCGATCCACGAGCCAACCACGAAGTCCCCGTAAATCCAGGCAGTGGCCAATATCCGCTGTTCGGGCGTATCCAGAAGATGCAGGCTTCCGTTCCGGGGTTCCTCCCACAGCCAGTCTATGATGCACGGCCTGATTTGGCGGTAGCTTGAGAAAGAGAGATGGACGGCTGTGAGTTCCACGAACTTTTCGTCGTTTCTGTCAAAGATAAAGAAATTATACTCGCTCTCCGAGAGCGCACTGAGCAGTTTATACATTTTCTGCAGCTCTTCAATCCTGTTCACCAGTTCCAGACTGGACTGTTCGAACATTGTCCTGTAGTCTTTCACCAGTACGGTATTCTGGCTCATATAAGTGTTGTTTCTGTTTAAATCAGCCTCCACCCGCTCCACATACCGGTCCGCATACTGCCGGATATTGTTCTGCGCCACCCTGGATATCCTGGTGTGGGCATAGATCAGCAGGCAGACACAGAGTATCTGCACCCAAATACTGCCAAACAGAATCCATCTCATATTTCCCTTATATAAGCTGCGCTGCATACCGTTCCCCGTTACCCCTTCACCGCTCCCAGGGTAATGCCTTTCTCAAAATATTTCTGGAGAAAGGGATACAATATCAGAACCGGGACCATGGCCACAAAGGCGATGGCCATCCGCAGGCTGATACTGGGAATTCCCTCCCCCGCCACACTCTTGCCGTACTGTGTGAGATACTGGATATTCTTTACCATCACATTCAGCAGCTGCTGAATGGAGTATTTTGATGATTCACTCACATAGTATAACCCATTCATCCAGTCATTCCAATATCCCAGTCCGGAGAAGATTCCGATGGTCACAAATATGGATTTTCCCAGTGGAAGCACCAGTTTTCTGAAAATGCACAGTTCGGAGGCCCCGTCTATCCTGGCCGATTCGTACAGCTCCTGCGGAATATTGCAGCGCAGGTAGGTTCTCACAATGATGGCATTAAAGGCGCTGAAAAGCAGATTGGGCATCAGCAGGGCAAAGTAAGTATTCTTGATATGCAGCACCGTGGTATAAACCATATAAGTGGGCACCAGGCCGCCGTTGAACAGCATGGTAAACAGTAGCAGGAAGGAAAAAAGCTTTTTTCCCGGCAGATAGTCCAGAGAGAGGGGATACGCCACCAGTGCGGTGATCAGTACATTCAGGCAGGTTCCCGCCGCCGTAATACATATGGTGGTAATGTATGCCCGGAATATGGTATCTCTGGACTGCCAGATATAGGAATATGCCCCCAGGCTGAATTCTTTCGGAAAAATGGAGTAGCCGTTGATGAGCAGGGAGCTCTCCTCCGTAATGGAGGACATGAACAGCAATAGGAAGGGGAACAGCACCAGAATCATCACAACCGTCATAATGATGCAGGCCGCGGCTTCGAAATATTTGTCCTGTTTTGATCTGATCATAATCTGTACCTCCTAAAACAGCGCATTTTCTTTGCTTAGCTTTCTTGTCACGGTATTAAATAATAATATCAGTGTAAAACCGATTACCGATTGAAAAAAGCTTGCCGCTGCCGACATGCCGATATTGCTCTGGCTTGTCAGCGCCTTATATACGAATGTGTCTATGGTCTGTGTGGCATTGGTAATCAGCCCGGATCCCTGGGGCACCTGATAGAATAATCCAAAGTCGCTGTTGAAGATTCTTCCCACCGCCAGCAGTACCACCGTGATCATGGTGGGCTTCAAAAAGGGGAGGGTGATGTAACGTATCTTCTGAAATTTTCCTGCTCCGTCCAGTGAAGCCGACTCGTAGAGCGACATGTCAATCCCCATGATCGCGGATATATACAGAATGCATCCGTATCCCACGCTCTTCCAGGTGTTCACAAAGATCAGAATAAAGGGCCAGTACTGCTCCCTGTCATACCAGGAAATCCGCTTTCCCCCGAAGCTCTGCAGCAGATGGTTTAAAAGCCCCGCCTCCGGGTCCAGGAATCCTCTCACCATGTAGGATACGATAATAATGGATACCACAAAGGGAAACAGGACGCTGCTCTGTGCCAGTTTGCGGAATCTCTGACTGCGAATCTCCGTGATCAGAATGGCCAGAGTCACTCCCAGAACCAGATTCACCAAAATAAAACAGATATTATACCCCAAAGTATTGCGGAACAGTATGGGAAGTTCCCTGTTCTTCAGCAGAAAAGTGAAGTTTGACATTCCCGCCCAGTCGCTGCCCCATATCCCGTCCTGGACATTGTATTTTTTAAACGCCAGTACCAGACCGCTCATGGGAAGGTAGTTATTAATAAGCAGATATAGAAACGCAGGCACCATCATGAGATACAGCGGCAGAAAGCGCTTCAGTCCGGCCCGCTTTTTCTTTCTCTTTGATACTTCCGCCATAAACCCTCTCCTCTCTCCGGGCGCGGTACGGACACCGCACCCGGTCAATCTTTCCTGTCCCTTTACCGTTCAGCCAGCCAGGCGTCCACTTGCCTCTGCATCTCCGCAATCACTTCCCCGGAACCGGCATCTTCCATCTCCTGAAGCAGAAGGGGAATATATTCCTCCGGGTCCACCGCCCCGGTAATCAGGGCCTTGTAATATTTGGAGCGCACATTGCTCACCGCGCTGATCTGATCCTGCACGGGGGAAGGGTCAAAGGTAAATCCCATGGTCTTGGAAATAATGGAGGAGGCATTGTAATCCTCTATCTTCTGGTAAATATCTGCGCCGTCCGTGGACCAGGGTGTGCATACAAACTGATTGGGCAGAATCCATCCGGCTCCCAGATGGTATCCTACGGTGGAAGCATCCTTCCCTTCGGGGAAATCCAGAAGTCCCTCTCCATTCACCACATAGTCCTCGCCCTCTATCCCCCAGTTCAGCAGGTTCATGGCTTCCGTGCTGCTCATCAGGAAATTCAGCATCTTCATAGCCTTCACCGGGTCTTCGCTGCCGCTGCCGATGGAGTAGCAGAACACGGCGCTGGTGGCTGTGGTGGCCAGGGGCTCAGTCAGATGTACCATGGTCAGCTCCACGCCGCCGCAGTTGTTCTGCTGATCCACCACAGAGAGGGGATGGCCGTAATCGCTGAAGAAGGAGAAGGCCTGACCGGATTTAATGTAGGAATAATAGGACTCCGTATCGGAAGCGGCGCCGCTGTTCACCCATCCGTTCTCAAACCATTTATGAATATAGGTACACCACTTTTTGAAAGGTTCCGTGTCAAAAAAGTTCTCCACAGTGGTACCGTTTTCCGGATCCATAATTGCGTAGGTTTCCAATCCGCCCACATAGTCCAGTGGAGTGAGCTCCGGCATGCCCAGGTTGTCCGGCGCAATCATCCACATTCCCGGTTCCAGAGCCGCCACCTTTTCATACAGGGCATCCACATCCTCGATGGTCTTGATGCCGCTGACGTCAAGACCGTGTTTCTCCAGAATATCCGTGCGGAAGAATACGGAAGCCTGCTGGGAGATCTCTTTATGCACCGGCACCCCGTATACATAGCCGTTGAGACTGGGCGCCGTGGCTACCTCCGGGGAAGCGTAGCTGTTCAGCACATCCTGTCCGTGCTCTTCCAACAAGGGGCCCATATCCGCCACATAACCCGCATTTACCCAGCTTGGGCCATAGGCAGATACGGAAGTAAAGATGTCCAGTTTGCTCTTGGAGCTAAGCTCCAGCTGTATCTGCTCCATATACGCCGCAAAGGGCAGAATCTGCAGGTCCAATGTCATATTCAGTTTTTCCAGGGTAAGTTCATTGAGCTTCCCCAGTACTCTGTCCACTTCCCCCTCGCTGGGAGAAGCAGCCGGCAGCGCGATAATCATACGCACCTGGTAGGGATCCTCTCCTGCAGGCGTTTCCTCGCCGGAAGCATTGTCCGCTTCTGACGTCTGGCTTTCGCCGCTGTTTTCCGTTGTTGACTGGGAGTCCTGACTGTCGTTTCCTGTGTCTCCGCAGCCTGCAAGCAGGCCTGCAGTCATTGCCGCTGTCAAAAATAATGCAATTTTCTTTTTCAGTTTCATTTTTTCCTCCTTATTCCAGTTCCGTAACTACTCATGCACACCCAGGTTCCGTCATAGGATTTCCGGCCGCTAAATACTGCGTCCGTAAATCCTATGGGGCTGTATATGAGCAGTTACTGAATTTAGTCGCTGCGCCACAGCTCTGAAGCGTAAGGTCTCTTCGCGTTCTTTTTTAGCGGGGCGGACAGATCAGATAAGCATTTGCTTCTTTGCGCAGTGTCCATGTCTCTCCGTTCACCCGGGCCTGGGTGAGTTCCTGTGGCACGTAGGCTTTGATTTCTTCCACATCCATGCCCTGTGTCTCCACGGTCATGACGCCGTCCTGCAGGCGGGCTTCCATATAGCCTTCCACACCGTCATCGAAATAAACCTGCTTCATGGCGTCCGTGAGGTTGACCGCTACCTGGAGGCGGGAGAAGTTCTCGTCCGCAATATGCATGGGCGCTTCCTTCAGCATGGGCAGCATATGGTTTTCTCTGAGGTAGAGCGGAATCCTGTCAATCTCTTTTCCCGAAACAATCCATCTGTCTCCCTGAAGCCGCTCTCCTGTATGGAGATCCACAAAGCTGCCTTTGGGCAGATAGATATGATGCACCTTCTGATCGAACACCGGAGCTACCAGCAGGGATTCTCCCAGCATGTACTGTGTGGACAGGCTTCTCACGTTCAGGTCCTCCGGGTATTCCAATACCATGGCCCGCATCATGGGAAGTCCTTCCGCGCAGGTTTCGCAGGCGGTGCTGTACAGATACGGCGTCATGCGGTATCTGAGCTTATTGATTTTCAGGAAGGCGTCCTGGGCTTCCCGGGAGTAGAACCAGGGTTCCCTGGGTGTTGACTGTCCATGGCTTCTGCTCAAAGGCGCCATCAATCCCATCTGCACGGAGCGGATGTATTCCTCATCCCCCGGGATGGCTCTCCTGCCTTCGTAGTCACAGTTGTAGAAGCCTCCGATATCAAAGCCCCAGAAGGACACGCCGCTGAGTCCCATGCTGAGTCCTCCCCTTAAGATTGCCGCCAGATTGTTCTCCGATGCGGAGGAATCTCCCGCCCAGTGAGCCGGATATTTCTGGCTCCCGGCGTAACCGCTCCTGCACCAGATCAGCGCTTTCTCTCCCGTCTCTTTCTTGATCTCCGCCGAGGCCTCGTAGATGGTTTTGGAATACAGGTATGTGTATTTATTATGCCCCTCCACACCTGTCAGTCCGTCATAGTACACGGCGGTTTCCGGCAGTTCCTCCGAGAAGTCTGTCTTAATCACGCCCACGCCCATGCGCATCAGGCGTTTTACCCGTTCCTTCACATAGGCCGCGCATTCCGGATTGGAGAAATCCAGTGCGGCCATCATGGCGCTTCCCGTATCTCCGCCCTCTCCCAGTTGGAAGAGACATACGTCCCCGTTTCTGTCCTTTACCAGGTAACCCCGCTCCTTCATGAGTTCAAACTGCGCGGAATTCTCTTCGCCCCTTCCCCATCTGCCCTTCAGGGACACATAGGGGAACATCCACAGCGAGAGATGGAAGCCCTTGTCACGGAGTTTTCGAATCATGTCCTCCGGCTCCGGAAATCTCTTCTCGTCAAAAGCCAGGATCTCTGTACTGCCCTGGGGAGACATCATGTCAAGCCAACCGTCGATATGTACCACGTCCGCCGACATGCCGAATTCTTCCATCCGGCTGACGATTTCCTCCACCTCCGCCCTGTTCATATAGCTCATGCGGGACATCCAGAATCCGAAGGCCCATCTGGGAATCATGGGAGATCTGCCTGTATACGCGGTATAATCCCGGAGAAGCCCCTTGTAATCCCTGTTGCAGAACATGTAATAATCCAGGTACGGGTCCTCCGTTTCCATGGTGTATGCCACGCCGGAAGAGGCTCCCATATTAAAATGGGTTCTGGTGTATGTGTTCATCAAAATGAAATAGCCCGAAGAGCTCATAAAGCAGGGCATTCCCTTGTAGGAAATATCGGAATTGGTGGACTGGGCGTCCCGCTGCCATACCGTGATGCGCTGTCCCCTCTTGTTGAAATCCGTGAATTTTTCTCCGAATCCATAGAAAGACTCGTCACAGTACATATACATGGTTTCAAAGGTATCCGTAACCTGTCCGTCCGCTCCCACTGTGAATCCCAGGGGAATGGATTTGTATTTCTGGCCCACGTCGAAATCCTTAATCTGTTCTTGCGTAAGCACCTCGCCGTCCAGCAGAACTGTCATTTCCCAGGGACATTTCCGGAAACGGAGAAGCACTCTGTCCGTGGCCGCAGTGATGTACTCCGCTTCCTCCACCACCTTTACTTTTTCGTAAGGGGCAAAGTCGAAAACCTGGTTCGGACGCACCGGCTCCCTGCCCTCCGGAAACATCTGCAGCCGAAATACCGTCTCTCCGGAGAAGGTCACCTTTACCAGGGCGCTTCTCTCATGATAAGTGTCCGCCTCCAGTAAAATGCCGTCCTGCCGGATCTCATAACCGGTAACCTTCCTGAGAAAATCTTTTTCGCCGTTTCTGGCAAAATGGGCATATCCCAACTCTACGTCCAGGGGATGCTCTTTTTTGTCTAAATTGTATCCAACCTTCCCCTGATGTTCCAATAAAACCATCTTATCGCCTCCTTTTCCTATATTTTTTCTTTATCTCCCGTCAACATAACCGCCGTCATTACTCTTTCGGTTGTATTTATAGTACAATATGCACATGCAGCTTTCTATAATTTATATACCTCTGATTATAACTTTTGTATCCTGATGTCCTTTTACAGGGATTCCGCGGCATTCACTTCCAGTTCAATTCTCTCATGGCTGAAAAGCCTGATCAGCACCGTGCCGTCAGATTCCTCATACCATCCTTCTTCAAAATACAGGCTGTGTCCGGCATGGGTTTCCTTCAGGGGGCGGCGGTTGAGTAAAATCCCGGAAGGCTTCCCGGAGAGTCCCTTCAGGATCAGATACGGTATCTCCCCCATGCCGTCGCAGAACAGCTCAAACCCATCCTCCCTGTGCCGAAAATGATACCGGGATGCGTCTGCGGCAGAGCGATACCAACAATCTCCGCCGTCTTCCTCCGGCGGCGTCAGCAGCAGCGCGTTTTTCCGGCTTACCGTCATACTCTGTCCCGGCTCCAGGGAACCGTTCAGCTGCAGAGGAATCAGAGCGCCGGAACGCAGATAGACGGGGATGGAGGACAGGGGAACCTGCCGCTCCACACTCACAGGCCCTTCCACCGTCTCCCGGTTGTCCCAGAAACTGACCCATTTTCCCCGGGGAAAATAGATTCGGCGCGTATTGTCCTCATTGTGCACAGGCGCCACCAATAGATATTTCCCATAGAGGTACTGATCCTCACAGCCCATGGTTTCCCCCTGTTCCGGGAAGGCCATGGCCATGGGCAGCATCATGGGAATTCCCGTCAGATGGGCATGCACGGCCCAGTCGTAGGAATAGGGCAGCAGATTCTCCCGAAGCCACGCATAGAATCGATAGAGTTCCACCGTGCCCGGGCTGTATTCCCAGGGTTCCCGGGGCTCTGTCCCGTGATAGCGCATCAGCGGGCAGAAACAGGCATATTCCGTCCAACGGATATAGGTTTCCTCGTCCCCGAATCCTCCGTATCCTCCCGCATCCACTCCCCAGAAGGGCAGTCCGGAAGCGGCAGCGGACAATCCCCCATGGATAGAGTAGGTCATTCCCAGGAAATTGGACTGCTGATCGCCGCCGAACTGACAGGCAAAGTGCTGAGAACCTGCCGCAGCGCCTCTGGTAAACAGCACATGATCGTCCCCGTAGCGTTCTTCAAAGAGTTCCCTGTAGCTTCTGGCGTACTCATAGGCATATCCGTTGTGCATCTCCGCGCCGCGTCTGCCGTCATAAAACAGGGCTTCGTCCGGCACCACGTCGCCGAAATCCACCATGCTTCCCCGGATACCGGCGTCCAATCTCTCCGCCCACTGGGCCTTCAGCAGTTCCATTCCTCTCGGGTGCGTAAAGTCAATCACCTTAGGCAGGGGATGTTCCGGGAAAACGGCGTCGGTGAGATTTTCCGTCACCGGCAGTTCTTCCCCGGGAACTCCCGGAAGCAGCGCCGCGGCGGTCTCCGGGGACATATCCGGATACTGCCAGGAAAAGACGCGAATCCCCTTCCTGCCTGCAAAGTCCACGATTTTATACAGTTCTTCCTTTCCCCCTCTGCCGATCCACCCCGCCCCGGCGCCCTCCGCATAAAAACCGGAATGAGGAATGTCCAGTTCTTCAAATCGCTCCAGTACCGCCATCTGCTCCCTGCACAGATCTTCCAACGGCCCGTGATACCACCGGCCCGCGCCTCCTCCTGCCCAGGGTTCGAACACCCATTTGGGCGGCAGCAGCGGAGCCCCTGTAAGTCTGGCGTAATCTCCCATCACCTGTTTCGGTTCCCCCAGCCATACAAAGAAATCCAGGCAGGGGCCTATTCCCGTAATCCGCATTCTGTCGGGAACTTCCTGTCCCACATCCGCCCGGATGCGGTAATGGGTATTGAAAAACAGGGAATATCCCCGGGAATCATGCAGCAGGGGAATGTTTTTGTAGGATTGGTTGCCTATGGAAGCAAGACATCCCTCACAGGCGTCCCTCTGCCACAGTGTCAGTATCCGGCCCCGCTGATGAAGTCCGTCAAATCGTTCGCCGAATCCGTAGATTACGCTCTCCTCCGCCAGATTCATGTACAGGTCAAAGCCCTGGAGTTCCTCCTGTTCTTCTGCCTGCAGCAGCAACAGGTCTCCTGCGCCGAACAGCCGTTTTCCTCTCTGCTGCCGGGTCTTGTCCTGGATTTTGTTTTCGTCCAGGGGTTCCCGGCCTGCTTCCGGGAATCCGGACACAACAGAAATTTCCCATGTCTCTCCCATGCGGATTTCCAGTCGCCCTGCCCCGGAAAATACTTCCCATATTCCTGTTTTTCCCTTTCTGCAGGTAAGTTTACCCCTTTCTCCGGCAAAGAAGCCTCTTCCTCCTGCCCGGAACCGGTAGGCCTTCCCGTCCGCTGTGCATACCAGTTCCTGTATGCCCCCCTGTTGGGTCTCAAAACAAAGAATAATGCTGTCTTCTTCCTCTCTGCATTCCTTCAGCTTTCCCAGTGCCGTCCATTTTTCTCTCCGGCGGTTGCCCAGGGAATGATCTGCATACCACCATTCCGTCACTCTGCGCAGAAAGTTCAGATATTCGTCCAGTATTCTGCAGGCTTCCTCCGTATCTCCTTTGGCCAGAGCCTCGTTGCACAGCCTTCTGTCCACCCATGGCTCCCTGGGTTCCCATGGGTTGGCCCTCACCTGGTTAAAGAAAAAATCCATTCCTTCCAGCATCAGGGTATCCTGCCAGCGCTGCGCCAGACAGATTCTCCTTCCCAGGTTGTCCTGTCCCGTGGGCTGCTTCGAATCCTGCAGAGCCAGTATTTCCGCCCTCTCATCCTCATCAGGCCAACATAAAAATCCCGGTCTCTGCCAAAGCCTTCTTCCACCGGGCAGGGTAAAAAATACTTTCTTCCCCCGTCCTGTTCCGGCCCTTCCGCCCAGTCTTGTCTCCAGAAAGGTGAGGGGGTCATATTCAAAACGGTCCGAAAAGTTTACGTTTAAATCCAGGGGAAAGGGTGTCAGCACTTCGCCGGTCTGCTTTTTCTTCCGATATACCATAAGGCCGAAGCTCTCCTTTGGAAAGCCCCCCAAAAGTGTCCAGGGAAGCTCAAGATATGCCTTCCAACAGCCCTTCTCCTGCGCTGCCCGGCTTACATAGCTTCCCTCCTCCACAGGTATGATGCGCGCCCGGTTGTCCAGTCTCTGCCGGCCTCCCCTGTACGCCTGCTCTCCTCCGATATAGGTCATTCCAAATTGCTGCTCCCCATGGCTCTTTCCGTCCCGGTCCACGCTGAACACCGCAAAATCCCTGGGCCCGAAGCTTCCGCTCTGCACCGCAATCTCCACCTGATCTTCTCTGTGGAGAAATACCTCCCTGCCCTCCTTTTCCGGTTCCGGAGCCTCCTTACAGCAAAACAGGATGTACAGGCAGGAAGCATCCCACAGGAAACGACATTCTGTGGCAGATATCTGCCAGCAGGTTCCCTCCGGGGACAGTGTGCCTCCCGCCCTGTAAAAACTGTCAATCACCGCGCCGTCCCACTGCTCCGGGTTCATTTCCTCACGGGGCAGCTGCTTTACGTCAGGCCCCAGACACAGGGACGAAATTCCGAATTCCAATTTTGCCATAATATTCATATACCTCCTTTGATTTCTTTCGCAACACTTCCTGATTTCCATGATAATTTACCCCTGGATTCCCGGGCTATAATAATTGCAGCCATTCTATATCGTTTTTTACGCAAAAAAATTTCTAACGCCGCAGAAAACACAGCGAAAGAAATTTTTTTAATCACAAACAAAAGGAGAACTGTGAAAACGGCAGCAGCCTGAACCGGTTCAGACATAATACCTTGCCTGGGCATTCCACATCTGCGTATACCGGCCTCCCGCGGCATAGAGTTCCTCATGGCTGCCCCGCTCCACGATTTCCCCCTCATGGAATACGATAATTTCGTCACAGAACCGGCAGCTGCTCATTCTGTGGGAAATGTAGATACTGGTTCTGCCCTCCACCATTTCGTTAAACCGGGCGTAAATCTGCGCCTCCGCCTTAGCGTCCAGGGCAGCCGTGGGTTCATCCAGTATGACTACAGGCGCATCTTTGTACAGGGCCCTTGCCAACGCCAGTTTCTGGGCCTCCCCTCCGCTGACGGCCACCCCGTCCCGAAGATCCTTGTACAGATAGGTGTCCAGCTGCTTCTCCATATCCCTGACAAAGCCGTCCGCTTCCGCCTGGCGCAGGGCATCCCAGAGCTTCTCCTCCTGCCATTCATAGCCTGCGGCGACATTTTCCCCCACAGAGAAAGAAAACAGTTTGAAATCCTGGAACACCACGCTGAAGAGGCCCCGGTACTCCTCCTGGCTGTATTTACGGATATCCACGCCGTTTAAGGTGATTCTCCCCTCAGTTGGGTCATAAAGGCGGCAGAGCAGCTTGATAAACGTGGTTTTTCCGGCGCCGTTGCGTCCCACCACCGCCATTTTCCCCCGGATATTGATTCTGCAGTTCACGTTTTTCAATACGGGAATCTCACTGCCCGGATACCGGAAGCTCACGTTCTCAAAGGCCAGCTCATACTCCCCGTCATCCCGTTTCTCCACCGGGATACTGCCCTTCCCATGAACATTCTCCGTGTCCAGAAACTTCAGAAATTCGTCTGTATAGATGCAGATTTTCTGCAGTTCTCCATGCTTTGCAATCACGGAAAAGCAGGCTCCGCCAAACTGGTTCAGCGCCCCCGCATAGCGGGTGAAAGCGCCTACGGTAACGGCTCCCGTCACCGTCTTCAGCGCCACCAGGAAATAGGTGACAACCGTAAAAAAAGCATTTACCAGTCGGTTGGCATTGGACTCCGCCCTTCCCACGTCACAGCTGGCGGAAAAATAGGCCCGGGCCCTTTTGCCGAATTCCGCGGAATTGTGCAGAATCATCTCCTCCATACCGTAAATGCGGATGATCTTCCCCACCTTTGCCTCCCCGAATATCTGCTGATTCAGATACATCAGCTTGTGCTCCTCCCCCGTATGGGCCTGGAAAATCTCCATCTGCCTGCGGGCAAATTTTCCGAATCCCCTAAAGGCGCAGAAAGCCATTCCCCCAAGCGTTCCCGCGAACAGCAGAAACGAGGGCAGCGGCCGGGCCAGTATCCCCAACAGGCCAAACTCCCCCCGGGGTCCGGAAGCGCACAGACAGCCCACCAGAAAAACCGACAGGAATATATTGAGAATCGCCTGTAAAATATCGGTATAATGGCACAAAAGGACGCCAAGACCGCCGTACATATCCGATGTCCTCTCGGAAAAAAGAAGCTTTTCCGCAGCTTCCGGGTTCTCCATGGTCTCGTAGTCCATGGAAAAGGCTTTTTCCCGCAGCCAGACATAGAAGATCAGCCATATCTTCGTCAGCCTGCCTTTGAACTGCCGCCGGAGCAGCTGCTCCGTAAGTCCCAGGAGCAGGCCAAGTCCCAGCAGCAGAAGCGCCAGACCCGCCGCCTTCCTGTATTCCTCAAGGAGCAGGGCGTCGATCATCTCCGCGGTCACAAAGAGTCCTGCATAGGTCTGCGTCAGGGAAAGCGCCACCTTGAGCAGATGCAGCGGAATAATAAGGGAATCCTCCCTGTGGATCATCTTCATGATCCGAAAGCCTGTTCTGTGAATGGATTTTAATTTCTGCATGTCAATTCTCCTGTTTCAGATTCATCTGTATCACTTTTTTGCCTTTTGGTAATACCTTGCCTGCAGGGCAAAAAGCTCCGCATAGGCCCCTCCCTGTTTCATCAGGCTCTCGTGGCTTCCCTCCTGGAGAATGCGTCCCTGTTCCATAAAAAGGATACGATCGCAAAACCGTGTGGAACTTAACCTGTGGGAGATAAATACGGCTGTCTTACCCCGGATCATTCCGTCATATTTTTCGTACATTTCACTCTCTGCAATGGGATCCAGAGCCGCGGTGGGCTCGTCCAGAATCACCACCGGCGCGTCCTTGTACAGCGCCCTGGCCAGCATCATCTTCTGCAGTTCCCCTCCGGAAAGCGTCACCCCTTCCTTATCCATATCCTGATTCATGCTGGTTCCCGCCTTCTTCGGAAGCGCCTGTACACGCTCCCACAACCCTGCTTTTTCCAGACAGCGCCGCAGCCTCTCTCCGTCCTCGGTTCCCGCCTGCGCACAGGACACATTCTCCGACAGCGGGAACGAAAAGGCGAACACCTCCTGGAATACCACGGCAAATTCCCGGAAAATCTCCCTCTGGGACAGGGTCTGCATATCCTGGCCATCCAGATAAATCTTACCGGAGGAAGGACGGTACAGTCCGCACAGCAGCTTGATCAGCGTAGTCTTCCCGGCGCCGTTCCTGCCCACCAGAGCCAGCTTCTCCCCGGCCCGGATGGTCAGGCTCAGATCCTGTATGGTGTCCTCCCTGCTGCCCTCATAGCGGAATGTCACATGCTCCAGACGAATCTCGTGCGGTTTTCCCTGTTTCCCGGGAGCGGGCTTCCCCTCCTCCACAATCCCGTAATCCAGGAAATCCCGATAGGATTTCATGATTTTTTCATTACTGAAAATATTGATAACCGCTTCCAGAAATCCCCTTACCCAGGCCTCAAAACCGGCCACAATGCCCACATAAAGCAGAAAGGCCGGAAGTCCCAGGCTGCCCAGAAGCATCTCCCTGATCAGCCATCCGTAAACCACTGCGCTCCTGGCAAAGGTAAGCAGACGATTGCCCATCCCGGCAGCCATGTATCCGTTTTCCTCCCGGTCAATCAGGGCGCATATCTTTCTGATACTCTCCCGCATGGCTTCCGGAAACCATCTGTCCATCCGGTACAGACGGATATCCTTTCCGTTGCCCGGAAGAATGGATTCCCTCCTTAAATACCGGAATTCCTTCCAGATATCCTCGATCTCCTCTTCCATCCCGTAAGTCCGTCTGGCAGCCAGAAGATGAAAACCTGTCACAATAAAAGTCTGCAGAACCAGAAATGCCAGAAGGAATCCGCTTTCCCTGCCCACAATCACCCCGTAGACCGCCAGACCGCCCAGGTTGGCCAGCATATCCCAGTAGCTTTTGGCATAGGCCTCTATCCCGGCTCCGTTTCCCATATAGAGATTGCGCTGCGCAGCCTCCCATTTCTTCCTTCCCCCGGCGCTTTCCAGGCTCTGTATGTCCATTTCCAGTGTCTTGCGTTCAAATTCCCTTGTGATATCGATGCGGAACAGGAAAAACAGCTTATTCCGCAATTCCTTCAGATCTCCCTGAAGAAAACGGACTCCCTGGAGCAGAAGAATGTACCCTGCCACCATCAGAAGCCTCACCCAGGGCGCTTTTCCGCTTACCAGGCAGGCGGCTGCAGCTCCCGCCATGGCAGCCTCCAGAAAAGGCAGCAGCACGCTGCACAGGGTATCCCCCACGCAGACCGCATAGGCCCTTGTCCCCTCCTCTCGTCTCAGCGCCCTGAAGGTGTAAAGACAATTGCTCCAGATGGAATATTTTTTTAACTCTTTCATTTCCGCTTCTTTCATTTCCTTTTTCCTTCTTTTCATTCCGTCTTTGGATTTTGCGCCCCGGTCTCCTCCGCCGCAAAAACCCTGCCCGGTTCTTCCGCCTCAGCAGCCCTCTTTATTTACGTAATATTTCGCCTGGGCATGCCACATCTTCGCATAATGCCCCTGTTTTTCCAGAAGCTCCTCATGGCTTCCCCGCTCCGCAATCTCTCCGTTCCGGAATACCACGATATCGTCACAGAACCTGCAGCTGCTCATGCGGTGGGAGATGTAAATACTGGTCTTGTCTCTCACCATCTCATGGAACCCTGCGTACACCTGGGCCTCGCTGATGGGGTCTAAGGCGGCTGTGGGTTCGTCCAGTACCACAAAGGGCGCGTCCTTGTACAGCGCTCTGGCCAGGGCCAGCTTCTGGGCCTCCCCGCCGCTGATGTCCACGCCGCCCTCCCTGTCCTTAAACAGCAGCGTGTCCATTCCCTCCGGAAGCTTCCCCGCAAATTCCGCAGCCCCTGCCCGCTCCAGACAGTCTCTGATCCGGGCATCGTCCCGCTCATAAGAGGTGACAAGATTCTGCCACATCGGAAAGGCAAACAGCTTGAAATCCTGAAAAACCACACCGAACAGCTCTCTGTATTCCTCCTCCCGGTATTTCCGGATGTCTATGCCGTTCAGGGTAATGACGCCCTCGGTAGGTTCATACAGCCTGCAGAGAAGCTTTACAAAAGTAGTCTTTCCCGCGCCGTTTTCTCCCACCAGCGCCAGCTTGTCTTTCATTTTAATCTTACAGTTCACATGCTTTAAAATCATCTCCTCACTGCCCGGATAGCGGAAGCTCACATCCTGAAATGCAATCTCATACTCTCCGTCCAGACGCTTCTCCACGGGAATGCTTCCTGCGACATGACCGTTCTCCATCTTCATCAGCTCCAGGAAATCCGTCATATAATCATTGGCCAGTTTAATCTGTGTGTTGTACCACGCAGCGCCCTGAAAACCTCCTGACAGCTTCATCATGGCTCCCGCATACTGGGTAAACGCGCCTATGGTGACAGCCCCTGACAGTACCTTTACCGCCACGAACAAATAGCTGAACACGGTGAAAAATCCGTTGGTGAGATTCCCGTTCAGTGTGCCTTTAATCTCCATATCGCACATATTCCCGTAGAACTGATTGCTCTTTTCCCACCACCTGTCCATGTTGTCCATCAGCATCCCCTTCATGTCATAGATGCGGATCACTTTTGCCGCCTGCAGATTCATCATCACCCGGGAAAGCAGATAAGTAAGCTGCAGTTCCATTCCCGCATGGTCCTGAAGATATTTGCCCGTAGCCTTTACCATTCTGGCATTCCCGCCGGCTCTGATCACCATGGTCAGGGCCAGAAAAACCAGCACCAGAATCACAGAGACTGCCGGCCTGGCGGCAAAGGCCAACAGGAAACCCTCCTCCGACGGACTGCTGAAGCATAATACGCCGATAAGTCCCACTGCAGTCCCTATCTCCAGAATCCCTGTCAGCAGTCCCTGGTAATTGTTTACCACGCTGCCCAGTCCTCCGTACATGCCGGCTATGCGCTCCGATTTAAATATCTTTTCCGATACCCCGGGCTGTTCCATGGTCTCGTAATCCAGAGTGGCTGCTTTCTCCCGCATCATGACCTCAAAAGCCAGACTGCACCGTTGGGCCGATTTCCCATAAGCCTTTTCCACCAGTTTGGCTGCCACCCCCAGGAAAAGTCCTGTCAGAACCACCGCGCAGCCCCGGAAAAATCCTTCCGAAAACCTGCCCGCCAATAAGGTGTCAATAAATTCAGCTGTCAGATACAGGGTCAGATAAGTTCCCGTCACCTGCAGGACGCTGTTTATGATCCGCAGCGGAATGGCCGCAGAATCCACTTTATGTGCGATTTTCAGCAGCTCCAACCCTGTTTTATGATATTTCAGGACTGTGCGCAGTCTCCCGATTATCCCTTCTGCCGCTCTTCCTTCACCGCATTCCCTGTCTGTTCCCTTTTTGCTCTCTTTGTCCATACCCATGCCTTTCGCCAATATTTTATTCTCCAATCTCATCTTCTTTTTTCCGGTAATTCTCCTCGTAATACTGGGCCTGTGTGCGGAACATGGCTGCATAGGCGCCCTGCCTTTCCATCAACGTCTCGTGGCTGCCTTCCTCCGCAATCTGTCCATTCTCCATATATAAAATCCGGTGGCAGAACTTGGTGGAGCTCAATCTGTGGGAGATAAAAATACTGGTTTTATTCTGCGTCATCCTAAAATATTCTTCATACATCCGGCTCTCCGCCAGGGGATCCAGGGCAGCCGTGGGCTCATCCAGGATGATTAGGTCATGGCCGCGGAAGAAGCCCCTGGCGATGGCCACGCGCTGCCATTGGCCTCCGGACAGGTCTATGCCGTCGAATTCCCGGGAGAGCATGGTATCATAACCCTGTGGAAACGCGCCGGGCTCCGTCCCCGCCATGGCGCATACGCTGTCCAGTCGGGCTTTTTCGGATTCCGCCCCGGAATCGCTGATGACGATGTTCTCGGCCAGGGTCATCTGGTAGCGCTGGTATTTCTGGAATACCGCAGAGGCTCGGCATGTGAGGGCGTCCATGGTAAGCCGCCTGGTGTCAACGCCGTTTTTCCGTACCGTACCCTCCACGGGCAGGTAGAGTCCGGCTATCAGGCGGATCAGGGTGGGCTT
>OFFJ01000869.1_pt1 | contig 23827 bp, 28 predicted proteins | sample 1521261 | NCBI WGS metagenome assembly OFFJ01 (sample SAMEA3504122, study PRJEB24116) | mouse gut metagenome | biome: mouse gut; feature: mouse-associated habitat; material: faeces | place: Denmark | collected 2011 | reverse complement strand
GCGGAGCACAGCCCGAAGCAGCAGAGGAACCCCCGCAGCCCCAGGCGGAAGAAACGCCCTCCCCCAGCCAGGAGGCGGAGCACGCGCCCGGGCAGACTGCCGGAAACGAGGAGGAAACCCCATGAGAACAGCGGTGATCGGCAGCGGAGCCTGGGGCACCGCCCTGGCCCTGGCCCTGCTGAACAACGGACACCAGACCACCCTCTGGAGCTACAGCGGGCAGGAGCACGCCACCCTGCGGGAGAAGCGGGAGAACCCCATGCTCCCCGGCGTGGCCCTGCCGGACACCCTGGAGCTCACCACGGATCTGGCCAGCGTGAAGGACTGCGGCGCGGTGGTGCTGGCCACCCCGTCCTTCGCCGTGCGGAGCACGGCAAAGCAGCTCAAAGCCTTCCTGTCCCCCGGTGCCCCGGTGATCCTGGTGTCCAAGGGCATCGAGAAAGACACCTCCCTGCTCCTCCATCAGGTGGTGGAGCAGGAGCTGGACGGGCAGAACCCGGTGGTGGTGCTGTCCGGCCCCTCCCACGCCGAGGAGGTGGGCCGGAACATCCCCACGGGGGTGGTGGTGGCCTCGGAGGACCTGGAGCTGGCCGGGAAGGTGGCCTGCGGGAACCGGGACGCCGCCCTGCTGGCCCAGGACCTGTTTATGAGCCGCCAGCTCCGCATATACACCTCCCCGGACATCACGGGGGTGGAGATCGGCGCGGCGTTGAAAAACGTCATCGCCCTGTGCGCGGGCTGCTGCGACGGCATGGGCTGCGGGGACAACACCAAGGCCATGCTGATGACCCGGGGGCTGACGGAGATCGCCCGCCTGGGCGTGGCCCTGGGGGCCCGGAAGGAGACCTTCGCCGGACTGGCCGGGGTGGGGGATCTCATCGTCACCTGCACCTCCATGCACTCCCGGAACCGCCGGGCGGGCATCCTCATCGGCCAGGGCAGGACAGCCCAACAGGCCATGGACGAGCTGGGCGGCGCGGTGGTGGAGGGCTATTACGCCGCCGCCAGCGCGAAGCAGATGGCGGACAAGGCGGGGGTGGAGATGCCCATCACCGCCGGGGCCTACGAGGTGCTGTACCGGGAGGCGGACCCCCGGGACGTGCTGGAGCGGCTCATGGCCCGGGAACGCCGGGACGAGCTGGAGGAGGAGCAGAGCTGGATTTAATCGGCCGGGCCGGGCCTGTCCGGTCCCGGCGGCAAATAAAAAAACCGAACCCCGTGCACCTGCACGGGGTTCAATCTGCTTTCCTATGGAATCACACAGCACGGGTGACCTTGCCGGAACGGAGGCAGCGGGTGCACACATAGACGTGCTTGGGCGCGCCGTCCACCACAGCCTTGACGCGCTTGACGTTGGGCTTCCAGGGACGGTTGGAACGGCGGTGGGAGTGGGACACCTGAATGCCGAAGTTCACGCCTTTGCCGCAAAACTCGCATTTGGCCATATTGACTAACCTCCTTGCTGGTTGGGATTTGTTCAAACGATAACTACATTATGCTACCATAGAGAGGGAAAAAAATCAAGTGCGAATTTGATGGATTTACTATTTTTTTCGGGAATGGAATGTGGTAAGATAATGGGGAACATACTGCAAAAGGGAGCGTGATCAACGTGGCAAGTAAGACCGGCATTAAACTGGGAACCATCATTGATAATTTTCATTTGAATGTTCTATACGGGCCTGAGGGCTATCGGGATAAGCTCATTACCATTGACGACGTGAACCGGCCCGGCCTTCAGCTCAGCGGATTCTTTGACTACTTTGACCGGGAGCGGATGCAGCTGCTGGGCCTGGTGGAAATCTCTTACCTGGAGGGCATCTCCCCGGAAAAGCGGGCGGCGGTGTTCGATACCCTGTTTTCCTACCACACTCCGGCGGTAATCTTTGCCAGAGGATTGAAACCTTATTCGGAGTGCATGGAAATGGCAAAAAAGCACGACCAGGCCATCCTCAGCACCCAGGAAAATACATCCAGCATTATGAGCACCATGATTGCCTACCTGCGCACAGCCCTTTCTCCCACCATTACCCGCCACGGTGTTCTGGTGGAGGTGTACGGCGAGGGGGTTATGCTGGCGGGGGAATCGGGCATCGGCAAGAGCGAGACCGCCATTGAGCTGGTAAAACGAGGCCATCGCCTCATTGCCGACGACGCCATTGAGATCCGCCGTAATCCCAGCGGGGGCCTGATCGGTACCGCGCCTGAGCTGATCCGCTATTATATTGAGTTGCGGGGCATTGGGGTGGTAGACGTGCGGCGTCTGTTCGGCATGTCTGCCGTCAAATTCGACAGCTCCATTGATATGGTTATCGAGATGGAGAATTGGCAGGACGGCAAGCTGTATGACCGGCTGGGGGCGGATGAGCACTTTACCACCTTGCTGGATGTGCGCATCCCTTCCCTCACCATTCCAGTACGGCCGGGGCGGAACTTGGCTGTGGTCATCGAGGTGGCCGCCATGAACAACCGAAACAAAAAAATGGGGTGTAATGACGCATTGGAACTGGCCATGCAGGTGGACAGCCATATTGATCAGAAGTATTTGGAGCTCAACCCTCAGTGACCGGGGTTATTGATATAAAGTACGATGTGTATGAAATCAAGGGAAAACGCGCAAGGAAGAAGTGTCTGTTTTTCCCGTGCTTACAGCATTTTTCTGCTGTGGGGGAGCTTTTATCCAGAACAGACCGCTGTTTAAAAACAAAAAATACCTGCTTGGAAAGGACGCAACCGACACATAATGAGTTGCGGGGACAAGAAGAAAAAGCAGGAGGCATGAAAAATGAAGGTGAAGTATTTTGCTTTGGCCGCTGTGCTGGCCTTGGTGTTCACAGGTTGTTCCGCCAACCGGGAAGAAACTAGCTCCGATCCGGTGCCGCCTACCAACAGCGTGGGCGCCGACAGGGACGGTTACGTCAGCCCGGATATTGACAGCAATGCTTATAACAGCGATGGTCTGATCGGCGACGGCCCCAGCGCGGGTGTGGGCGGCGGAATAGACAACAGCCCCGGTATTGATAATGACGCCAAGTATGCGGACAAGGTGGTGATTCTGACCAACCGGCTGGTCCAGTACCCCAACGCCCCCTGGGCCATCCCGGAGGACAACGTGGACTACATCGTGGTGGTGGACGACATCGGCGACGCTGCGGGTGACCTGACCCGAGGCGCGGGCAATGTGGTTCGGGATGCGGGAAACGCCATTGGTAATGCGGCCAACGATATTGGCCGGGCCATGCACTGACAATGACGCAGGGCGGCTGGGAAACCCCGGTCGCCCTGCGTCTGTATTTGTTGAAATCGGTATAAATACGCTGCTATAGCTCAAGCCCAATGTATTTTTCCAGAGCATCCAAGCCCTGCCCGCTATATATGGGATGAAATCCGTGGGCGAGGCAGTAGGCTCTGCCCGCCTGGCTGCCCTGTGGACAGCAGACCCGTAAATACCGAAGGCCCGCGGCGCGTCCGGCAGATACCGCCTGGCCCAGCAGCTGGACAGATAGACCCTTTCCACGGAACTCCGGGGCCATGTAGAGAAAGCGAATCCAACCGATTCCCTGCTGGGCATCCCGCTGCAAATTTGTATGTAGAATGCCCACTGGCGTATGGTTCAGCAGGGCATAAAGCACATGTTTCGGGCATTGTCCGGCATCTTTTTGCGCCTGCGCCGACAGGGCGGGAGCATCAAAGCCGTTCATAGTACCGAACTCGGTTTGCCAGCTCTCCTCCCAGGCGGACAGATAGGAAGCGCTGTCCTGGGATAGGGAAAGCGGTCGGAAATACAGGGCGTTCGCCTCTATGCCGGACAGGGCATAGTCACGGCCTGGGGCGCGAATGGGGGAGGCTAAAGCGCCCAGGTGGCTGTTATCGTTATAATAGACCACTTTGATTTGACCGTGTTCCGCCTCCAGCTTGGCCACGCCGGTATTATCTGAGAGGGGAATCTGGCCGATTCCATCAACCGACATACCCAGCCAGGCGGACAGGCCGGCCCGGATGGCGCATCCGTGGGACACAACGGCCACTGTCTGGCTTGGGTGGGCGGCGGCGATGCGCGCCACAGCGCATTGGATACGATCTTGGACCTGGGCAAAGCGCTCACCGCCCTCGATGTGCCAGTCGGGATCACAGGTCAGAAAGGAGGCAAGGCTTTCCCGGTGGTCATGGAGCAGCTGGCCCCAGGGAAGATCCTCCCAGACTCCCGCCCCGATTTCCCGCAGGTCCGGGTCTACCCGCAGGGGAAGGCCGCGAGGGCGGTAAATTGCGCCGGCGGTGGACATGGCCCGGTAGAGGTCACTGGAATACACGGCATCAATCTGAGTGTTCTCAAACCGGCGCTCCAGCAGCTGGAGCTGCGCCCGGCCCTTCTGGGTGAGCAAGCCGTTGTGCCAGCTGTGGCAGCGGCGGTAATAATTGCCCTCCGCCTGGCCGTGGCGGATCAGATAGATCGTGGTCATAGGAAGAGCCCTCTCTTTCTCTCCGACGCGTCTGCGCCGCTGTCATTGCACATCGCTTGCAGGTCAGCCGCCTGGTACGGCATTCTCAACGGAAGGGGCCCCCGGGTGGACCTGGGGACCCCTTTTGGTGCAAGTAAGCCTGTAAGCCGGGTTCTGTCATTTAAGACAGCCATCTATCTAGGCGCACCGTTGCCGGTACGCTCAAGCCGCCTCCTGAACACGGCCGGGCCGGCCTTTTGTGTTCCCACGGCGTTGCTCCGAATAGAGTTTACAGCAATGGGCGCTTGACACGCCATTGGGTGAGCTCTTACCTCACCTTTCCATCCTTACCGGCAAGACGAAGTCTGCCGGCGGTCTATTTCTGTTGCACTTTTCCTGGGGTCGCCCCCGGCGGGTGTTACCCGTTATCCCTGCCCTGCGGAGCCCGGACTTTCCTCACGGACGGCCTTTCGGCCTGGCCGCGCGGCTGTCCAGCTTACTTGTGATTCTGATTTTACTTCATTTTTAGGTGATTGTCAAATGGATTAGGATGGGGTATAATAGCAACTATATAAATTTGTGGAATTGGCCCGGCTCTGAGGACTGTGATATGGGAGGTGCGGTTGTCAATGGACTCAATACTGAAGGAATATTTTAACTCGTTAAAAGGGAAACGTGTGGCGGTGATCGGCCTGGGCGTGTCCAACAAGCCGTTGGTGGAGGGGCTGTTGGACGCGGGCGTGGCGGTTATGGTATGCGACAAGCGGCGGAGGGAGGAGTTTAACGGCCTTGTGGAGACGCTGGAGCGACGGGGCATGAGCGCCGTTCTCGGCCCGGACTACCTGGAGCGTCTGGGGGGAGCCGATATCATCTTCCGCACACCGGGGCTCCGGCCCGACGTACCCCAGATTGCCCGGGCGGTGGCGGAAGGGGCGAAGCTCACTTCGGAGATGGAGGCATTTTTAGAGCTGTGTCCTTGCCGGATCATCGCGGTGACCGGCTCTGACGGAAAAACCACCACCACCACCATCATCGCTGGGCTGCTCAAGGCGGCGGGCTACCGCACCTTTGTGGGGGGGAACATAGGGCATCCTCTCTTGTGCCAGGTGGACGACATCCGCCCGGACGACATGGTGGTGCTGGAGCTGTCTTCTTTCCAATTGATGACCGTCCGGCAGAGCCCCGGCATCGCGGTGGTGACCAATCTGGCCCCCAACCATCTGGATGTACACAAGGACATGGACGAGTATGTGGAGGCAAAACGAAACATATTTGCCTATCAGGACGCCTGTGACCGGCTGGTGCTTAATGCGGATAACGACCTCACCGCCGGATTTGCCAAGCAGGCACGGGGGGCGGTGACCCTATTCAGCCGGAAAAAGCCGGTGGAGGGTGGGGTCTACCTGAGGGAGAAAACGGTGATGTGTGGTGGCCGTCCCGTATTGACCGTAGACGATATCCTTTTGCCCGGCCTGCACAATCTGGAAAACTATATGGCGGCCATCGCAGCGGTAGATGGGTTGGTACCCGATGAGGTAATACGGGACTTCGCCCGTGTTTTCGGCGGTGTGGAGCACCGCATTGAGCTGGTACGGGAGTTGGACGGTGTGCGGTATTATAACGACTCCATTGCCTCCAGCCCAAGCCGTACCATCGCGGGACTGCGCAGTTTTGACCAGCGGGTGATTTTGATCGCAGGGGGCTATGACAAGCATATTCCCTATGATGCGCTGGGGCCAGAGATTGTAAGAAGTGTAAAGGCACTTATCTTAACTGGTGATACCGCTGAAAAGATCAAGGCCGCCGCGTTGGCGGCCCCCGGTTATGAGGAGGGCAGGCTGGAGATATCCGACTGCGCCGATTTGAAGCAGGCGGTGGAACGGGCTAGGGAGTTAGCCATGCCGGGAGACGTGGTACTTCTATCCCCGGCCAGCGCATCCTTTGACCGCTTCAAGAATTTTGAGGAGCGGGGCAAGGCGTTCAAGGATTATGTGAACGCACTGAGCAAGTGAGGTGGTACTGTTGAAAATGGAAGAAATTTTAAGAGCCCTGTGTGGGGTGGGCGCGCCCTCCGGCTTTGAGCGTCCTGCGGTACTGGCTGCTCGGGAGCTGTTGGAACCGTTGATGGATGAGATTTGGATTGATCGGCTTGGCAGCCTGGTGGGAGTGCGCCGCTGTGGAAAGCCGGGGGCAAAAAAACTGTTGCTGGACGCCCATTTGGACGAGGTGGGGCTGGTGGTCACCGGGATAAAGGACGGGTTCCTCCGCTTCAAGGCAAACGGAGTAGATGTTCGGATGCTGCCTGACCGCGAGATGACCATCCTCACTCAGCCGCCCATTCTGGGTGTGGTGGCCTGCCTGCCGCCCCACGTGCTCTCGGCGGAGGAACGGGAGAAGGCCCCCGAGATCAAGGACCTATATGTGGATACCGGCCTAAGTCAGGAGGAGGCAGAGCGGAGGATTCCTGTGGGGACGCCCATGGTATACCGAACAGACTTTACAGCTCTAGGGGAGCGCCAGCTGTGTGCCAAGGCCATGGACGACAGGGCCTGCTTTGCGGCCCTGCTGCGCACGGCGGAGCTGCTGCGGGATCAGGAGCTGGACATGGATCTTTATATCGTGGGCAGCGTTTTTGAGGAGACCGGCGGCGTGGGGGCGCGGGTCTTGGCCCAGGGATTATCTCCCGATTTTTGTGTGGCAGTGGACGTGACCCATGGCAAGACGCCGGACAGCCCCAAGGAGGGCGCTTTTGTGATGGGTAGCGGCCCGGTGGTGGGCATCGGCCCCAATATGGCCCGGTGGATGGTGCGCAGGCTGCTGGATGAGGCGGAAAAACTGGGCTTGGCTGTCCAAAAGGAGGTTATGGAGGGTAGCTCCGGGACCAACGGCTGGGAGTTGCAGATTGCCAACGAGGGGATTGCCACCGCTGTGCTGTCCGTACCCTTGAAATATATGCACACCCCGGTGGAGGTGGTGGAGCCGGGCGATATTGAGGCCACAGCCCGGCTGTTGGCCGCCTTTGCGGAACATCTTGGAGGGGAGGAGGCCGTGCTATGATTGAGACATTGAAAACCCTATGCACCCTGTCCGGCGTATCCTCCCGAGAGGATCAGGTGCGGGATTACATCCGCCGGAGGGTGGAACCTTGCGCCGACAGTGCTCGAACAGATTCCCTGGGAAATCTCATCGTGTTTAAGCGGGGCGCAAAGTCCGCAGGGAACAGGTTGATGCTGTGCGCCCACATGGACGAGGTTGGCCTGATAGTGAAATCGGTCACCGAAGAGGGTTACCTAAAGTTCGGCTGCGTGGGCGGTATTGACCGCCGGGTGCTGCTGGGTAAACGGGTGACTGTGGGGGAACGAGAGCTGCCCGGCGTTATCGGGCTGAAGGCCATCCACCTGACCTCGCAGGAGGAGCGAAAAAAGGTGCCCAAGCTCACAGATCTCTATATTGACATTGGGGCGAAGAGCAAGGACGAAGCCCAGGAATTGGTGGAGCTGGGAGATGTATGCACCTTTGTGAGCGACACGGTAGAGTTTGGAAATGGGATGCTCAAGGCGAAGGCCATTGATGACCGGGTAGGCTGCGCAGTGCTGGTGAAGCTGTTGGAGGAATCACTGCCCATAGACTGTACCTTTGTGTTTACGGCTATGGAGGAGGTGGGAACCCGGGGGGCTTTTGGCGCGGCGTTTTCAGTGACGCCGGAGATCGCGCTGGTGCTGGAGGGCACAACCGCTGCCGATCTGCCCGCGTTGGAGCCGGAGCGGCAGGTGTGCTGGGCAGGAAAAGGCCCGGTACTGTCCTGGATGGATGGCGGTACAATTTATGACCGGGAGCTGTTTGAGCTGCTGCGCAGCCTGGCGGAAAAAAACAATCTGCCCTGGCAGATGAAGCACTATGTGTCAGGGGGCACCGACGGAAAAGCAGTCCAACGGACAAAATCAGGGGTGCGGGTGGCTGGTATCTCTGCGGCGGTGCGCTATCTGCACGCGCCCAGCAGCGTGTGCAGTATTTCAGACGCGGAACAGATGCTTGACCTCGCGAGGCTGTTTGTCCAGGCGATGGCAGAGCGCTGACAGGAGGAATTTGACATGGATTTGATGAAAACCTTAACGCAGCTGGTGACCGCTTTCGGTCCGTCCGGCAATGAGGGCGGGATATCCCAAGTCATCGAAGAGTTGGCCCGGCCCTACGTGGACGAGATTGCCCGGGATATTATGGGAAATTTAATCTGCCGGAAAAGGGGAACAGGGCCCCGGATTATGTTCTCCGCTCATATGGATTCCATCGGTTTGGTGGCAACCCACATAGACGAAAAGGGTTTCGTGCATGTGGGGGCTCTGGGGGGAGTGAGCGCAGGGGAGGCGCTTTATGCCCCAGTGCGCTTTCAAAACGGTGTGTGCGGTTTGATCTGTGCCCCGGAGGACAAGGATAAGGGAACGCTGAAAGCGGCTGACCTGCTCATAGACGTGGGCGCGGCCAGCTTTGAGGAGGCAAAAAAGCTGGTTCAGGTTGGGGACGCGGCGGTATACGATACCCCAATTCGAGGGGCGGGGAACCGGGTAATCTCTCCTTATCTGGACAACCGGGTGTCCTGCCTGGTGCTGCTGTTGGTGATGGAGAGGCTGGCAGGAGCGGACAACGATTTGTATTTTGTATTTTCCGTCCAGGAAGAGGTGGGGACCCGGGGCGCTAAGACTGCGGCCTGGGCCATTGACCCGGAATATGGTATTGCGGTGGATGTGACGGGGGTGGACGATGAGCCCGGAAGCAAACACCAGGCCAGTGCCCTTTGCGGTAAGGGGGCGGCGGTGAAGATAATGGACCGCTCGGTGATCTGCGCCCCTGCACTGGTGGACAGGCTGCTGGCGCTGGCGGATGCGGAGGGTATCCTGGTTCAGCGGGATGTGCTCCAGATGGGGGGCACCGATGCCGGCCCAATCCAGGCTACCAGGGCCGGGGTATATACCGGGGGTATCTCTATCCCTTGCCGCTACACCCACACCCCCACGGAAATGGTAGATCTGGGCGATGTGCGCGCCTGTGCAGATTTGGCTGCGGCATTTGCGTATTGCAATCTTCAAAGCTGAGATAGGACGGTACTTGTAAATGAATTCTCCTTTACGAATTTCGGGACGGATGAGGACTTTGGCAGCCCAAGCGGAGGACAGCTTGGCGGAGCAGTTTTCCCGCATTGACGCCATTGCTCAGACCAACAGCCAGCGGGTTTTGGCGGCGTTTCAAAGCCACCGGGTTGCGGAAAGCTATTTTGCCGGTACCACCGGCTATGGGTATGATGATTTGGGCCGGGACAAGCTGGACGAAATCTACGCCGACCTGTTCGGAGCTGAGGATGCGCTGGTGAGACTTCAGTTTGTCAACGGTACCCACGCCATCACCTGCGCCCTATTTGGGGCGCTGAAGGCCGGAGATGTGCTGGTCTCCGCCGTGGGCGCACCCTATGACACCCTGCTGGGGGTAGTGGGAGCGGTGGATAAGGGCCATGGTTCCCTGAAAGACTACGGGGTGGAATACCGTCAGGTGGAGCTGGTGGACAATGCGCCGGACAGGGAAGGGCTGGTCCAGGCGGTCCGAGACTCCCGCGTGAAAGCTGTGCTCATCCAGCGCTCCAAGGGCTATGCCACCCGGGCTTCCCTGTCGGTGGATGAAATCGGGGAGCTGTGCGCTATTGTGCAAAAAAACAACCCTGACGCCGCTATTTTAGTGGACAATTGTTATGGGGAATTTGTGGAGGAGCAGGAGCCTACCCACGTGGGAGCCGATCTGGTAGTAGGTTCCCTTATCAAAAATCCAGGCGGAGGGCTGGCCCCTACCGGGGCTTATATTGCCGGTAGGCGGGATCTGGTGGAGGGTGCGGCTATGCGTTTGACCTGCCCTGGGATAGGCCGGGAATGTGGGTCTACCTTGGGAAACAACCGCCTGTTGTACCAGGGGCTGTTTTTAGCCCCCCATACCGTGGCCCAGGCGGTGAAAACCGCCGTGTTTGCCGCGCGGCTGATGGAACTGATGGGGTATGAGACCGAGCCGAGAGCTGACGCAATCCGTCATGATATCATCCAGATGATCCATTTGGGAAATCCGAAGGCCGTGAGACAATTCTGTAAAGGCATTCAATCCGGGGCCCCGGTGGACTCCTATGTCACCCCGGAGCCCTGGGATATGCCGGGATATGATAGTCAGGTCATCATGGCGGCAGGGGCGTTTATTCAGGGGGCTTCCATTGAGCTGTCTGCCGATGCTCCCATGCGGGAACCCTATACGGTCTATCTTCAGGGCGGGCTTACCTATGAATCCGGCAAGACCGGCGTGATGCTGGCGGCGGATGAGTTGCTGCGGGATTGACATAGGCCGAGCTCCTTGAGGCATACAGTGGCTCATAGGAGGTGTCTGTATGCCTGTAAAGTTAAAACGCCTGCTAGTTTATCTGCGGCGGGAGGGGCTTGTGGCGGCAGTCTTACCCATCTTGGCGGCGTTCCTGGTGACAGGTGTTTTATTCCACACATTAAACGGACGGCTGCGTCCAGTACTGGAAGCTGCGGCATCCAGCCAAGCCACCAATCTGATGACCCAAGCCATTGCTGCGGCTGTGGACAACTGCCTCCAGGAAAACGGCATGGGCTACAGCGATTTTGTCACGTTGGAAAAGGATGCGGCGGGGAAAGTAACCTCCATCACCAGTAATACAACGGCCAACAGCCGCTTTAAACGGCAGGTGGTGGAGGCCGTGGCCCGGCAGCTGAGCGCCTTGGACAGCAGTGCGCTGGGCGTTCCCTTGGGTACCCTTACTGGCCAGCCCTTGCTGTCCGGCGCGGGACCGTCTGTACGTGTACGGGTGGACTCGGTGGGGGATGTTGCGGCCGACTATGCCAATTCCTTTACTGCCGCTGGGGTGAACCAGACACTGCATCGGGTATGTCTCGAGATTACGGCTACGGTTTACCTGTTTCTGCCTGGAGAGGTGCTTCCCGTGTCTGTGAGCAGCAGTGTGTGTGTGGCAGAGACCGTCATTGTGGGCGAGACGCCCGACACCTATTTGAATCTGGAAAAGAGGTACGGCTGATATGGACATCAATACCCAGGCTGCTCGGCTTAGGGATGAGCTGAACGGGCACAATTACCGCTATTATGTATTGGACGCGCCCACTGTTTCCGATTTTGAGTATGATAAAATGCTCCGGGAGCTGGAAGAGCTGGAGGCGGCGCACCCGGAGTTGGTTACCCCGGATTCCCCCACCCAGCGGGTAGGGGGCAAGGCGTTGGACAGCTTTCAGCAGGTGGTCCACCGGGTGCCGCTTCAAAGCCTTCAGGATGTGTTTTCCCCTGAAGAGCTGCTGGACTTTGACCGCCGTGTGCGGGAGAGCGGGGAACAGTCTGAATACCTGCTGGAGCCTAAGGTAGATGGACTGTCGGTGGCACTGGAATACGAGAACGGTCTGTTTATCCGTGGGGCTACCCGTGGCGATGGTCAGGTGGGGGAAGATGTGACGGAGAATCTGCGTACCATCAAGTCTATTCCTATGCGGCTTGAAAATGCCCCAGGGGTTCTTATCGTCCGGGGAGAAGTTTTTATGTCCCGTAAGACCTTTGAGCGGCTCAACGGGGAGCGGGAGCTGCGGGGGGAGCCGCTGTTTGCAAACCCCCGAAACGCCGCCGCTGGGTCTATGCGGCAGCTGGATCCTAAAATCGCCGCCAGCCGGAGCTTAGATATGGTGGTGTTTAACATTCAGTACACAGACCACGCTCCTTTTGAGACGGACAGCGCCGGGCTGGACTGGCTGCGTGAGTTGCACTTCAAGGTTATAGACTTCCGTCTGTCCAAGGATATGGATAAGATCCAGTCTGCCATTTTTAAGCTGGGTGACCAGCGGGAAAAGTATCCGTTTGACATTGATGGCGCGGTCCTAAAGGTTAATAGCTTATCACAACGCAGCATATTGGGCGAGACGGCCAAATTTCCCCGGTGGGCTGCGGCCTATAAATACCCCCCGGAGCAGAAGGAGAGCGTGGTGGAGGACATTACCGTTCAGGTGGGCCGCACGGGGGTGCTCACGCCAAAGGCAGTGATTTCGCCGGTTCGACTGGCGGGTACCACCGTCACCAACGCAACCCTCCACAACCAGGATTTTATCACAGAGAAGGATATCCGTATCGGAGATACGGTGATGGTTCAGAAGGCGGGGGAGATTATCCCGGAGATCGTTTCTGTGGTAAAGGAGAAACGTCCTGAGGGAACTAAACCCTATTTGCTGCCCGTGGCGTGCCCGGTGTGCGGTGCGCCAGTGGCAAGGGATGAGGATGGCGCCCATATCCGCTGCACCGGGGCGGAGTGTCCCGCCCAGTTACTGCGTAATCTAACCCATTTTGCCAGCCGGGACGCCATGGATATTGAGGGGCTGGGCCCGGCCGTGGTGGAGGGGCTGGTAAACGCAGGGATGGTCAAAACGCCCGCTGATCTCTATGGTCTGGATCGGGATCAGGTTGCCAATTTGGAACGCATGGGCAAAAAGTCGGCGGACAATCTCCTGGCCGCCATTGAGAAGTCCAAACAGAACGACCTGTCCAAGCTGTTGTTCGCTTTCGGCATCCGGCAGGTGGGACAGAAAGCGGGTAAAATTTTAGCTGCTCAGTTTGGATCGCTGGACGCGCTGGCCCAGGCAACAGAGGAAGAATTGACGGCTATCAACGATGTGGGCGGCATCACTGCCAAATATTTGACAGAGTGGTTTGCTGCGCCCCAAAGCCAGCATCTCATCGCCGCGCTGAAGGAAGCGGGGGTGAACATGGACAGCCAGGCTGCTCCAGCGGGGGACAGGCTGGCAGGGCTCACGTTTGTACTCACCGGGGAGCTGTCCGCCTGTTCCCGAAAGGAGGCAGGCGAAAAGCTGGAGGCCATGGGCGCAAAGGTGGCCGGATCGGTGTCCAAAAAAACAGGGTGTGTGGTGGCCGGAGCGGCGGCGGGTTCTAAGCTGCGCCGGGCCCAGGAACTAGGCGTGCCCGTGCTGGATGAGGAGCAGTTCCTCGTTCTGGTGGGGGAACAGGACGGAGACGCAGATATGCTGTTGGCGCAGATCAGAAAAGAGAGATAAAGAGGGGTGCCCCATGGAGATGAGATTTTCCAGCCGAATGGATGGTTTTGAACCGGGCATTTTTAATGTGCTGGACGACAGAAAAAATCAACGTCTGATCCAGGGCAGGCCGGTGTACAATCTGTCCATCGGAACGCCGGACTTTCTGCCGGAGCCCCATGTAGTGGAGGCACTGGCCCAGGCGGCCTCTGACCCGGCCAACTACCGCTACTCCCTGAGCGAGACGGCGGAGCTGTCCCAGGCCGTACAAGGCTGGTACGGGCGCAGGTATGGCGTAGAGCTGGACGGGGATGAGCTGATGGCTGTGTATGGTTCTCAGGAGGGGTTGACCCACATTGGCTGGACCTTGTGCGACCCTGACGACGTGGTGCTGGTGCCCGATCCGGGCTACCCAATCTTTGAGCTGGGGCCCTATCTGTGCGGGGCAAAGTGCGTTCGTTATCCCCTATTGAGGGAAAACAATTATTTGCCCGACCTGGAGAATATTGGCCCTTCTCTGGCGGAGAAAGCCCGATTTATGGTGGTATCATACCCGGCAAATCCCTTGGGCGCAGCGGCGCCGGATGAATTCTACCCCCGGCTGATCAGATTTGCTCAAAAAAATAAGATTGTGATCCTCCACGACAACGCCTATTCCGAGATTATTTTCGACGGCCGGGTGGGCAGATCTTTTCTCTCCTTTGCGGGAGGCAGGGAGGTAGGAGTGGAGTTCAACTCCCTGTCCAAGACCTATAATCTTACCGGAGCCAGGGTGTCTTTTGTGTTGGGAAACCGTGAGATTGTTGGAGCGTTCAAACGTCTTCGCTCCCAAATCGACTACGGGATGTTTCTACCCATTCAGCACGCTGCGGCAGCGGCCCTTAACGGCCCTCAGGATAGTGTGATCCGCAACCGCATGGAGTACCAGGCCCGGAGGGACGCTTTGTGCGGCGGACTGCGTTCCATTGGCTGGGAGGTGCCCGACAGCCAAGGCAGTATGTTTGTGTGGGCTCCGCTCCCGGCAGGATACAAAAGCTCGGTGGAGTTCTGCTTTGAACTGCTGGACCGCACGGGATTGCTGTGCACCCCTGGCTCTGCCTTTGGTGTCCTGGGGGAAGGCTATGTGCGGTTTGCCCTGGTTCGGCCTGTCCCGGTGATGAAGGAGATTGTGCGGGCGGTCAAAGCCAGCGGGATTCTGGAGGGCAGATCATGAGCGCCCGTACAGACAGGCGGCGGCAGACCGGAACCAGCAGGGAACGGTTTGCTTTGCTGCTGCTGGTCTTTGTGGCAGTGGTGGCAGTCACCGCTTTAAGTCTTCACCTGAGCGGTTCACTGACGGTAGATAATTTGCTGGTGGAGCTGGGGCTTAAGCCTCCAGCGGCGGTGTCCGTAGAGGATATCCCGGCCTACTCTGGAGAGCCGTATGTGATTCTTCAGGATAATCAGCCTGACTTTGATTGGGAGGATCTGACGCTGGAGCCCTTTGAGACATATAGTGAGCTGGACTACTTAGGCCGGTGCGGCGCAGCTTATGCTAATGTGTGTCTGGATATCATGCCCACCGAGCCGCGGGGGGATATCGGACAGGTGAAGCCCTCCGGCTGGCAGACGGTGAAATATGACTGTGTAGATGGCAAATATCTGTATAACCGCTGCCATCTCATTGGATATCAGCTGGCAGGAGAAAATGCCAACAAGCAGAACCTCATCACGGGTACGCGGTATATGAACGTGGAGGGAATGCTACCCTTTGAAAACATGGTGGACAGCTATGTGGAGGAGACGGAAAACCATGTGCTCTACCGGGTGACGCCTGTCTTTGAGGGTGAAAATCTGGTAGCTAGCGGAGTGCAGATTGAGGCGTTCTCTGTGGAGGATGAAGGGGAGGGGCTGTGCTTTAATGTGTACATTTATAATGTCCAACCTGGTGTGGTAATTGATTACGCCACAGGGGAAAGCTGGGAGGAATAAACTGTGCCCGCCCTGATTCCAGGGCGGGCATATATTTTTTGGCGGACAGATTAGAGACGCGAAGGCGGTATGCCATCATTCATACAGACGTCCATTTGCACCTAGATATGACCTGCAATTGGCCTTTATGGAGTCGAAAAACTATATCAGCCTCTTTGGCCAGTTTGCGGTAAAAATTGAATTTGGCTATGCAAATTGTGATTTCATAGAAATGGACAAGAATGGATGTCCCTGAATTTAATGATGGAAACATAAAATTATACGTAAGAAAAAGTTTTAATATGAAAGCTGAAGGGGAGATGCTAAGAGGAGGAGGCGATTATGCGTAAACGAGAAGAACTCAAAATACTGGTTAGCTGGCTGGCGGTTTGTTTGATAGTCATAGTTTTGACAGCGGTGCTTTCTGGATGCCATATGGCTCCGAAGCTGCCGGGAGGAGAGCCATTTGGAGAACAAACTTTCACTGAAGGGCAGGTCAAGGCCGCCTATGAGGCATTTTCTCTCAGCTTTCGGCAAGAATGGCAGGAGGACTGGCGTGGTTATACCGTTAGCTGGCAGGATATGACGGATGGGAGGCGAGATGCGGACATATATTTTACACAGGAGTATACCTTGGCATACTGTGAAGATATGAAGCATGGGGAATACCTTTGGTATGACGGGTGGCTCTACTGGATGAAAGGAAGCTCCGTGGCCTGCCGTAAAATGGACTGGGGCGAACTGGGGGGAGAGCAGTGGGCAGAAGAACTTTGGCTCCTGATGGGAGCGTTACTGGAACAGGAACCGACAGAGCTGACATACAAGCATATTCCCATGTCAGAGGACAAACGAAACCTGTTGACAGCAAAATATAGGCTGGACAAAGTACATTTAGGGAAGTATGCTACCATTTCTGCGGCAATTTACAGCGATGGCCGATGTAAGGAAGTGGGAATTCAATGGCAGGATGTGGGTGAGCTGGAAGAGTGGGACAATGTGTCAATACATAGCTCCTTCTGTTTATTTGAGGGCAGTAGAAGCTTGCAGGCAGAGCGAAAAATATGGTCCTTTGGCTATGACTGCGGTCTTACAGAAGAGGTGCTCCCTGCGCTTTCCGTCCAGGGAGCGGATCGAGAGTGGTGCCGGAGCGTGATTTCCAATATGGACTTTGCAGAACTGCGGGGCCGCGCTGTGCTGGACGAGGATTTGTTTTTTCCAAATCTTTCAATTCATGGCCTTGCGGACGGATGGTGAAGGTGAATGCTAACTGCAAAGAGGACCGCCCGCTAATCAAACGCAAAGAATCGCCGCAAAAAAGCGGCTTGAAATAGAATAATAATGACTGAGAGGAGAAATAAATCATGAAAAAGGCCAACTTTTCCTATCTGGCTGTCTGGGCCGGTATTCCTGCAGTAGTGGCTGCAGTACTGGTAATTCTTGCGTTTACTGTATTTATGGACAATAAGGGTATTTTTGTGGGTGCCGTGTTTGTAGCGGTTGGCACTGTTGTGGCAATCCCCATGTTGTTGGAAAGCAGAATGAAGAAGCTGGCAAAAGAGATGGAGGCGGATTTCAAATCACAGGGGTTTACGTACCAATACAAATTTGAGGCAAACAATGCAGTGTACTATGTTGATCAAGGCGGAAAAATGGGTGTGGTATACCGCGGCAATCCTACTGAGCTCCAGTTTGTGGATTTGAGTAAAGTGACCAACGTGGGGACTAACAATGGCAAATTCGGCATGGCTACCTCTCGGGTGAGTTGTGAGTTCCGGCTGGACGGAAAGAAGGTACGTATCACCACACTTCAGGTATCTAGGGGGACACTGTCCATGAAAGACGCTCGAGTGCTGGAGGCAATCTCCAAGGCGGATCAGCTGTGTGCTTTGCTGAATACGGCTAAGGCGAACGCGAACGCTAAGGCCTAAAAAGAGAAAGCAATATATTAGTGTGCAACGAGGGATCGGGTATAAACCTGATCCCTCATTGTAGAGGCGCCAAATGGATCAATGAAGAAAAGGATTGCTGATTTTGAGTTGCTTTTCTGGCACTATGGACAACAATAGAAGAAGGACAACGAAATGCTGAACTCTTTACATAATATGACAGATAAATGAAGTTAGGGAACTGTGAGTAAGATGTTTTGCGTGTCAGACTGGCGGTATTTTTTGCAGAGGATGAGAGAGCAAGGTGAGGGAGTAAAATGCGCCCGCCCTGATTTCAGGACGGGCGTTCTTTTGAGAAGAGAACAAATTATTTATCAAAGGCAGGGTTAGTGAAGTACACATTTTTCTGGTCAAGTTTTTGCTTGACCAGCTCGATAGCCTCGCCAAACCGTTGGAAATGAACGATTTCCCGCTCTCGAAGGAATCGGATGACATTGCTCACATCTGGGTCGTCAGATAGGCGAAGGATATTGTCATAGGTAAGGCGGGCTTTTTGTTCTGCTGCCATATCTTCTGTAAGGTCGGCAATGACATCGCCAGTTACCTGCATGGTGGAGGCGGACCAAGGATAACCAGAAGCAAACTGAGGATAAACTCCAGTGGTGTGATCCACAAAATAGGTATCGAATCCGGCGGTTTTAATCTGGTCTTCACTTAGATTGCGTGTAAGCTGATGCACTAATGTGCCCACCATCTCCAGATGTCCTAATTCGTCAGGCCAATCAGGTTATCAGCAGAGGCCGCCCCCGCAGGCGCGGGAACGGCCTCTGTCTCACTTTTTGGCAGGGGGTAGGGAGGAGGGGAGCCGGGGGTACAGCACCAACTCAAAGCCGTCAGGAGTACCGCCGTCCCGGACACCGCGCTCCTTGGTGTAGATGACCTTTTCGAGGACGCTCTTGAGCATATCATTTTTGGCTTTCGCGTCCGGCAGGTCGTCGTAGACGGCCAGCAGATGCTCCACCTCGGGGATGATACTGCGGCGGCTTTCCTCCCGCGCAGCGTCGAGGGCGATCTCCGTCTCGATGGCATCGAGGTTTTCCTTGGCGGTTTGGATTTTCTCGGCAAGGACACGGGAGCGCTCAAGAAATTTCTCGGTGGAGTAGACACCCTGCTCCAACAGGTCATGTACGTTGTCGAGTTGCTTATCCAGCGTGGCAAGCTCCCCAGCCAGACGTTTCGCGGCCCGGCGCTTATGCTCAAGCAGGGAAGCGTCCTGCGGAGCGTCAAGGTTCCATTCGAGGCGGTAGTCCTCAAGCCATTCCCGGAGGCCGTCAAGAACACGTTGCTCGACGAAAGAGAAGCGGGAGGAGACATTTGAGCAGGAGGTAGCAGCGCACATGAGGGACGGCGGCTCGTTCTTGTGAGCATAGGGGCGGCGCACCATCCGGCGACCGCACTTCCCGCAGATCACCAGCCCGGCGAGAGGGCTTTTGACCGTATAGCGCTCCCCGATGGGGCGCGGAGGATTCTTCGACATCAGCTCTTGCGCAAGGTTGAATTGCTCCTCGGATATGATTTTTTCATGCAGGCCGTCCACGATAACACACTCCTCGACAGAGGCGCGGGGGCGCTCGACGACGAGCTGGCCGTCCACCATCCTCTTGACTTGGTGCCGCCAATTCCAGCGGATTTTCCCGCAGTACACGGGATTGATAAGAATATCCCGGATGGTAGCCACCACCCAATCGCCGCCCATCTTCGTGGGAACCTTGAGCGCGTTGAGGCGGCGGACAATCAGGGACACGCCCAGGCGCTTTCTGGTGCCGTCAGGCAGCAGCTCCCCGGAGGTGTAGAGGTCATATATCAGCCGGATTATCTCGGCCTCCTCCGGGACGATTTCGAGGGTAAAGCCCTTGTCGCGTTCCAGCTTCACGCGGCGGTAGCCGTAGGGGGGCTTGTTGCTGACGTACTTGCCCTCCTTGACGGAGGCGACGCGACCGCGCTGCAAGCGGCGGTTGATGGTCTTGTACTCGCGCCGGGACATGAAAAGCCCAAACTCGAAATACTCCTCGTCGTACTCGTTGGCTGGGTCGTAGACCTTGAGGGGGGTGACGATTTTCGTGTCGGAGAATTTGAACGTCTGCGCGACGATGCCTTGGTCGATGGTGTCGCCACGGGCCAGACGCTCGACCTCCATCACCAGCACACCCTCCCACGCGCCCTGTTCCACCTCGGAGAGGAGCCGCTGCATGACAGGCCGGGCGGCGATAGTCTCGCCGGAGACAACCTCCCGATAGATTTCCGTCACGTTGTAGTGGCCGCGCTTGGAGACCTCCAAAAGGGCCTTTTCGTGCCGGGCCAGCGTTTCACCCTCGCCACGGGCCTCGGCTTCGGCATCGGCGCGGGACTTGCGCAGGTACATACAGTACGGCACGAAAATCACCTCCTACGCGCCGTTTTGCGGGGCTGGGCGAAGTCAACGTAAATCACCCCGCCGACGACCTTGAGGACACCGTAGCGCTCCCGCCAGCGTCTTTCTTGACGTTAAAGGCGACCTCCATATCCGCCTGCATGAGCTTGTCCAACAGGGCGGAGACCTCGTTCTTGAGCTGGCCTTGCAGGGCCATGAGGTCGGACAGAGCCACGGGGTCGGTGATAGCGCCGCCGGAGGATTCGACCAACTTACGGATGTCGGCCCGGAGGGATTGCAGGGTATGAAGCAGCTCTTGGTAGACGCGCAGACGCTCCGGGCGGCGGAGCTGCATATCCCGGTTGAGGAGCAGGTAGAAGTCGTCGAAGCACTTGGCGACGACCGGGCGCAGCTCTGGCGGGAGGCCCTTGAAGTGACGTTCGAAGTTTACGCGGTCGTTGTAGAAGACCTGCTCAACGTGATTTTTCTCGTCGGAATAGCCCAGCAGGTAATCGGTGGACACGTCGAAATACTGGGCCAAAAAGCAGACGGTCTCAAGGTCTGGCTCCTTGCCCTCGGTCTCATAGCCGGAGACGGTGGAGCGCTTTTTATGGATAAGCTGGGCCAAATCCGTTTGTGTCATTCCCCGCTCTTTACGCAGGGAGATAAGACGGGTGGAAAACTTTTGCATTGTAGCACCTCCATGAGATTTTATTATACCTGCTGTGCCCCGCTTTGTGTAGCTGTTGCCCCAAAAATCGGCAGTCATGGGTAAAAAAATAAAAACTTTTTGAAAAATGGTTGACAATGCCCCAAATCGGGGCTATAATGAGCTTGCGGGCCCGAAAAGGGACATCGGACGGAAAGGAGAGACAGCATGAGAGTAAAGTTGCAGCAGTTACGAGAGGCAAACGGCTACACCCAGCAGACGTTCAGCGCTGCGGTTGGAACGAGCCGCAGTCACTACTCGCAGATTGAAACTGGGGATAAGCAGCCTGCGTTACGGCTTGCCTTGCGAATCAAGCGGGTGCTGAATTACTACGGCGACGACATCTTCGACAACACCATGCCCGTCAGGAAGTAATTTTTTTACCCACGAATGACCCAAAACAGGTCACCAAGCGCACAGGGAGCCGGATAAGTGCCGTGAATAGCGGCAAACCCTTTGTTTCAACCTACGCCTATTTTACCGCAGGAGGAGGCGAAAATAAATGCCAAGGCAAGCTACAAAGGCTGCTGGCAATAGGTACTTCGAGGCACGAATGAGGGCCGCAAAGTACAACGAAAAGCTCTTGACAAGAGCGGGGGCGGTCGAATACCTCCCCGGCGTTACGGAGGACAGCCTCAAAAAGTACGAGCTGGACATCACCCGCCCGCCCAACGTCGTTGTCGCGCTGATGGCCGACGCTTACAACGAGCCGGAGCTGCGAGCGTGGTACTGCTCCCGTGAGTGCCCGCTGGGAAAGGACTGCCGGGAGATACCAGAGATGCCGCCGGAGCGGGTGCTTATCAGACTGCAAAACGCGAAGAACGGGGTAAACACCGTGGCCGCCAGCCTCTCCGAAATACTGGACGACGGGGTTGTGGACGAGGGAGAAGCGAAGCAGCTCCCACAGCTTCGGGACGAGCTGCTGGAAGTCCGGCGGCGGATGGACGAGGCGCTGGCCGTACTCGAAAAGCTCCAGCGGGAGCCTCCCGCCGAATAGGGACGACCCCTCTCGGAATACAGATGCAGGGGAGGAGGCTGGTAGCATGACCGACACAGAGCGAAGCCCGCACATCGTCAGGGACTTCACCATTGGCAACACCAGAATCAAAATCGCGGACGACTGTTGCCGGGACAAGACCCCGGAGGACGTTCAGCGGATTCTACGGAAGATTGCAAGGGACGCACAGGCAGCAATCTCGGCGGCAGCGATCTCGGCAGAGTAAAAACAGCGGCGTACTGAGCGCCGCACACCCGGCAGGCGGACAAGCCTGCAAGGAGGATTAAGTTATGGCAAGGAGCATTTGTCCAACATGCGGAAGGGCCTATAAGGGCCTTGAGCGGTACTGTACGAAATGCGGGGTAGAGCTTGAGAAAGACAAGAACCGCTGCTCGGCAATGGGTACGCAGCTCTGCAAGGACAGAGTTTTCGAGGACGACGACACCTTCTGCTGCTACTGCGGAGCGCTTACGACGTTCGCCGCAGAGCGGAAAGAACGGGGCGAGATCGTCCCCGGACTTGATTAGCACAGAGGAGGACACCATGAGCAGAAAGATACGGATTTACCCGCCCGTCATTGTGACGGCGCTGGTGGCCCTTATCTTCGCGGTGATGGCGATAAGTTCCATTGTCGCGGAGGCAGAACGGGAGGCCGCCGGACAGCAAGCCCCACCCTTGATAACGTTGGCGCAGCCTACAGAAACCCCGTGGCCCACGGCAGAGCCGCAGCCCACGCCGGAGCCTACATACACAAGCATGATTCATAGCTACGACTGGGACGGCGAGGACGAGCGGATGCTGGCAAAGATAGCCATGGCGGAGGCGGAGGGCGAGAGCGTCGAGGGAAAGGCGCTGGTGATACTCGTCGTACTCAACCGGGTATGGAGCGACGAGTTCCCTGACAGCATCGAGGAGGTCATATTCCAGAAAAACCAGTTTTCCCCCGTGGCCGAGGGCGGCAGGTATTGGACGACAGAGCCGGACGCAGGCTGCTATGAGGCGCTTGAGCTGGTGATGGGCGGCTGGGACGAAAGCCAAGGTGCCTTTTACTTCGAGAGTACCGGGCGAGACGGCTGGCACAGCCAGAACCTTGAGTTCCTGTTTGAGTTCGGCGGCCACAAGTTTTACCGATAGGAGGTGGAAGCTATGAGCGCAAAAGAAAAGCGCCGGAGACGGCGCAAGGCACAGTGGATGGGCCTTTGTGTGCTACTGTTCTTCGCGGAGCTGGTCGCAGCGGCGGCCCCGGCAGCACTGGTAGCGCTGGTGCTTATCCCGACGGGATATGCGGCGCGGGGTGGCCCGGCCATGGGCGGGGAATCTCTCGCTATCGCGGTCACCTTCACTGTGGCATACGCGGTGATTCACAATTTCGTGTGCAACAAATTGGAGGAGGTGACAGGAAGTGAAACCGGGCGATAAGGTCGTGATGAACGACAACTACCACGTCAGCGAGGCCAACAAAGGGAAGGTCTGGACGGTCGCTTCTGAACCGTGGGACTGTTGCGGCACGATGGTCGTCAAACTGGAAGGGAAGTCTGGCGGCTATGCCGTGGATGGCCTTACCTTGGTTGAGGAGGGATAGAACAGGTGCCGTATTACAACGTATGCCCGTACTGCGGCGATCACCTCGACCCCGGTGAGCGGTGCGACTGCCTGACCCGGAGGCCGGACGACGCAGAGGACAAGCCTGCGACAGGAGGTGATGCAGAGAATGGCAGAGCCGATGCAGCAGCAGGCGGAACGATACCTCGGGACGGCCATAGAGCCGCAGGAGTGGCGTAGGGCCTGCGAGAGCGCGGAGCGAAAGCTCCAACACATCATCAAGCACTACGGAGACAGCGGGGGCCAGCGGCGGGAGCCGGGGTACATGGCCCAGCTTATCGCGGAGGCCGTGAGAAGTGACCGCCTGCGGCGGCTCACGGCGCAGCTCGCGGACTGCTATATGGGGACAAAAAAGGACAGCCCGTGTCCGAAAACACGAGCCGGACGGCAGCGGGAAGTACCGCGCCACCTACACGACGTTCCACAGGACAGGGGACGGGCGGTTCCGCTTCGACGGCTACTGCTTCAAGGGGGAGAACCAGAACCGCGTCGAGAAAACCTACAGTCAGCAGCGGTTTGAGAAGCGCCTCGCAGAGGCGAGAGAGGAGGCAGAGAGGGATGGCTGACTACAAGGACAAAATCAAGAAGCTCCTCGCGCTGGCGCAAAGCCCGGAGGAGGCGGAGGCAAAGGCGGCGCTCCTCCGCGCCCGTGAGCTGATGGCGCAGCACAAGCTCACGGAGGCGGACTTGGAGGAGGCAAAGAAGCAGGCCGTCCGGGACGTGAAGACGGACATCACCTGTAGCAAGC
>OFFJ01000861.1_pt1 | contig 23936 bp, 27 predicted proteins | sample 1521261 | NCBI WGS metagenome assembly OFFJ01 (sample SAMEA3504122, study PRJEB24116) | mouse gut metagenome | biome: mouse gut; feature: mouse-associated habitat; material: faeces | place: Denmark | collected 2011 | reverse complement strand
CAAGGACGATTACAGCGGCGCAGCTGCCGGAAGCCTTTCCAACACAGAGATTTTCCAGAAGGTCTCTCCCTCGGTGGTGGCGATTATCGCCCGCAGCGGCGCCAGCGTCTACGGCGGCCAAAGCCAGGGCACCGGCATCATTATGTCGGAGGATGGCTACATCATCACCAACGCCCATCTGGTCACTGACCGGGATAACTTTGAGGTGATTCTTACCGACGGGGAATCCCACCGGGCGGAGGTGGTGGGGAGCGACCGCAACAACGACCTGGCGGTGCTGAAGGTGAACGCCACCGGCCTTACCGCCGCGGAATTTGGCAACAGTGAGCAAACCCAGGTGGGGGAGCGGGTCTGCGTCATCGGCAACCCAGGCGGCCTGCGGTTCCAGAACAGCCTGACGGTGGGGTATGTTTCCGCCCTGAACCGGGCGGTGTACATTGGCAACTATACCATCAACTGCATCCAAACCGACGCCGCCATCAACCCCGGCAACTCCGGCGGCCCCCTCATCAACGCCTACGGCCAGGTGATTGGCATCAGCTCCGCCAAAATCGCCCTGGAGGAGTACGAGGGCATCTGCTTTGCTATCCCTATTAGCGAGGCTATGCCCATCCTCCAGCAGCTTATCAGCGAGGGCAAGGTCACCGGCCGGGCCATGCTGGGCATCACCGCCACCCCGGTGAAGGCCACCGAGGCGGAGTTTTACGAGATTCCCCTGGGCCTGTGGGTCAAAGGGGTGACCCCCGGCTCGGACATCGCCCGCAAAGGGGTGCGGGAGGGGGATATTATCACCCATCTGGCGGGGCAGCCCATCTACACCCTGGACGCCTGCTCCAATGTCCTGCGGGACTACGCCCCTGGCGACACCATCCAGGTTACCGTCTTCCGCCGGGAGGGGAGCGTAACGGACAATACCTTTACAGTGGATGTGATTCTGGAGGCCTCCTGAGGGAGCGGCCTGCAAACAGGTTGAGAGCCGGCGCGGCGTTTGTCCGTGCCGGCTCTTTTAGGGTGTGCCCAAATCACGGCAATGTTGCCTTAACCCGATTGGGTAACGAGAGGATTGGCCGCTTTTCTTTTTGCCTCTTTTTCTTTTCTCGCGAAAAGAAAAAGAGGAGAGAGCGGCAGCCCCGCCCTCTTTTTTTTTTTGCAAAAGAAGAAAAAGAAGCAAAAAGAAGAATGACAAAAGGGTCCAATAACACAGCAAATTTAATAGAAAAATCTGCGCGGTTTGGCCACTCCCTGAGATTGCATAGGGTTGACATTTCTCCTCCGATGCGGTTATACTAAAGGCGGAATCTGTCGAAAAAGGGGATGAAAATGGTGAAAAAGATGATGGCACTGGCGCTGGCGGCGGCCTTGACCCTTACCTTTGCGGCCTGCCAGGGAGGCGGCCCGGCTCCCCTGCCCAGTGTGGAAACGCCGGTTCTGGATTCCGGCGAAAAGCTCCCTTCCAAAGAAGAGCCCCTCCCCCAGGAGACGGCGGCAGTCCAGGATTCCGGCCAGGAGGCCCCGCCGGAGGAAGAGGAAGCGTTAAAGCCGCCGCCTCTCCCCAAGGAGGAGCGGCAGCAGGCGGGGGAGCTGCTGGCCCCCCAGGTGGAGGAAATCTGCCGAAACTACAGCACCATGGGGATGAGCCTGGTGGTCTTTGACAGGGAGGGGCCCTTTTACAGCCAAAGCTGGGGCTGGGCGGTGAAGGAAACCGGCCTCCCGGCGGGGGAGGACACCATTTTCCGGGTGGCCTCCATCTCCAAGGCGGTCACCGCCCTTTTGGCCCTGGACCTTGCCGAGGAAGGAAAGCTCGATCTCCATGGAGATCTCACAGGGATACTGGGTATCCCTGTGAACAGTCCTGATACCATCACCCCCTGGCACCTGCTCACCCACACTTCGGGCATAGTGGATGGTCAGACCTACATTAGCGCCATCACCGCAAACAGCCTGCCGCCCCTGACAGCGGTGCTACCCCAAAGCCTTTCCGGCGCGGCCCCCGGCAGCTGCTACTGCTACAGCAACCTGGGGATGGGGATGATGAGCGGCGTGATTGAATCCGCCGCCGGAGAGCGGTTTCTGGACTACACCGGGGGGAAGGTCTTTGCCCCCATGGGGATAGACGCCGCCTATTCCTATACCAACATCCGGGACAAGGGGCGGGTGGCCAACATCTACGCCGGAAGCGCCCTTGCGGTCAATATGCCCGCCTGGAGCAACATGAACGTAAAATATACCGGCCTGCCCTTGGGGCAGCTTTACGCCCTGGGCCACGGGGACCTGTTTATCTCCGCCCCGGACCTTTGCCGCTTTGCCCAAATCATGGCGGGCTGTCCCCAGGAGGGGGAGGCCCTCTCCCTTTCCCCGGAGTACCTGCGGCTGATGCAGGAGGTGCAGTACCGGGAGGGGGAAGGGGTGGAGACGGTGCTGCGGGGGCTGGGCACCCAGATTACCGACTATTTAATCCAGGGCCGCCGGATGGTGGGCCACCAGGGCAACGCCTACGGCTCCATCTGCGGGATGTTCTTCGACCCGGAGGACCACACCGGCTTCGTCTTCCTTACAAACGGGGTTTGGGGCGGCAAGGACGAGGCGGGCATCTATTACGTCAACCGGGAAATCGCCCAGGCGGTGTACGGGGCCTTCTTCGGGGAGGAGCTGGTGGAGGAGGCCGGGTGAAGAAAAAGAACACGCGATGCGTCTTGTGGCGCACCGCGTTTTTTCTGCCTATTGTCCGGAGCTTTCCCCAGGCCCCTCGCTGGTGAAGGTGAAGTCGTGAATAAGAACCTCCCCCTGAATGGAGGGGATTCGCACCTGCTCCACCGCCATCGTCTCCTTGTCAAAGACGATTTCATAGGTGGTCAGAAGGATGCTGCCGCTGGCGGTTACCGTCTCCTCATCCACCTGGGTGGTGAGCTTCCCCGCCTTCTCCCCGGTGAGCACCTCCCGCAGCAGGGTAAGGGCCGACTGGGTGGGGAGAGTGTAGGGGGAAAGGTCCACCGCCGCGCCCCGGAAGGTCACCTGTATCTCCTCCCCGGTGGTGGTGACCACCAGGCCCTCCAGGGAGGAGGGGGCGGAAAACTCCGCCTGGATGTCCGCCACCCCGGTTTTGGCAATAAAGGCCTTCGCCTCGGTGCCGTCGTAGGTCATCTCCGCCGTAAAGGTGTATTCCCTGGCCAGGGTCTCCCGCACCAGGGCATCGTAATCGGTGGTTTTTCCGCCGCCTATCCCTGCGCAGCCCCCCAGGAGGGCCAGGGCGGCCCCAAGGGCCGCGATCCATCGCTTCATTTCCTCACTCCTGTTCTGCTTCCAGAAAGGCCCTGCCGAAATACTCCATCAGCTGGGAGGGGACCATAGCCCGCCGGGTGTGGTCCCTAGCGCAAAGCTGGGCCGCCCGGCCGTGGAGCCACGCCCCTGCCACCGCCGCCCCAAAGGGGGAGGCCCCTTGGGCCAGCAATCCGCCGATGAGCCCGGTGAGGACATCCCCGCTGCCCCCCTTGGCCAGGCCATCGCACCCGCCGAAGTGCCACAGTTTCCCTTCCGGCCCGGTGATGCCGGTGATATAGCCCTTCCAAAGCACCGTAATGCCAATACTCTCTGTCCTAGTATATTCTGGGGAGAAGGGATTATTCCCCACCGGCACACCGGTAAGGCGGGCATATTCCCCTGGATGGGGGGTGATGACCACCGGACAGGCGGCGTTTTCCAGCAGGGAGAGGGGCTCCGGCTCTACCGCCAGGGCGGTGAGGGCACCGGCGTCCAGGAGCAGGGGCTTTTCCTGCCGGAGCAGGGCCTTTACCAGGGCCAGGGTATCCGGTCCCGGCTCCATACCGCAGCCTATGGCGATGGCGTCCGCCCCCTGGGCCGCCCCCAGAAGGAGGGAGAGGTTCTCCTCCCCGCCGGCGATGCCCCCCTGGCTGTTCTTTTTGCAGAGGGTGTAGATGGCCTCCGGGCAGCGGGCGGCCACGATCTTCACCGCCCCTGGGATAGAGGCCAGGCGGACATACCCTGCCCCGGACCGGGCCGCCGCCGCGGTAGCCAGCACCGCCGCTCCGGGGTACTGCCGGCACCCTGCGATAAGCAGCAGCCGGCCGTTTTGGCCCTTGTGTCCGGTGTGGGACCGCCGGGGCAGGAACCGCCGCACGTGGTAAAGCTCCAGTGCCTCCTGCCAGCCGGAAAAGGCGTCCTCCACCCTGGGGTGGGCGCCGATCTCTCCCAGGGCCAGCTCCTTCATATATTCTCCGGCCCAGTTCACCAGATGGGCGGGCTTTACCGCCCCCATAGCCACGGTGAGGTCCGCCGGGATGCAGCTTTCGTATTCCCCGGTGTCCCCGTTCACCCCGCTGGGCAGGTCCAGGGCCGCCACCGGCGTCCCCGTCCTTTGGGCCTGGCGGGCGGCGGCAAAGGCCGGCTCCAGCTCCCCTGGAATGCTCCCCGAAAAGCCGGTGCCAAACACCCCGTCCACCAGGAGAGCGGCCTCCCATATCCGGGAAGGGAGGGCGGAAAGGTCCTCTGTCACCGCCACCGAAGGGGGCATCTGCCCATAGGCAGCGCAGCTTTCCGGGGTGGCGGGCCGGCCGCAAAGGAGGGCGGCGGTCACCGCACCCCCCGCTTCGGCCAGGTGACGGGCCACAACAAAGCCATCCCCGCCGTTATTTCCCTTGCCGCAAAGGACCAGCACCCTTTTGCCTGCCACCGGCCACCGCTCCAAAATAGCCTTGGCGGCGGACTGCCCCGCCCGCTCCATCATCTCCGGATAGCTGACTCCGGCCTGGGCGATCTGCCGCTCCAGCTCCTTCATCCCCGCTGTGGTCACAAAGCGCATGGCGCGCCCTCCTTTCCTTCCCGCCAGGCGGTGACAAAGGCGATGGCGGTATCCTGGGTGTGGGTGATGGAAAGGGAGAACCGCCAGCCCTCCGCCAGGGCCGCCGCCGCCCCGGTAAGGTGCAGCTCCGGCTTTCCCCGCCCGTCGTGGCGGACCGATACCTCCCGCAGGGCAAAGCCCAGCAGGCCGGTCCCCATGGCCTTGGAAAAAGCCTCCTTGGCGGCAAAGTGCCCCGCAATGGTCTGGGGGGCCATCTTTTTCTCCCGGAAGTATTGCTGCTCCTCCTCCGAGAAAAACCGTTCCACAAAGCCCCCCTTCCGGGAGCTTTTTTCGATGCGGTCGATCTCCACCGCGTCCACCCCGTTTACAAGCTCCATCTCCGTTCCTCCCCTGCTCCAGCCTAAAAATCAGGTGCAGTCGAACCGCACAGCTTTGGAAAGAATTTGCAGTATCGCAAAATTTTGGCCGTTCTTCTTTTTGCTTCTTTTTCTTCTTTCGCAAGAAGAAAAAGAAGGCGGGGTTGGGCGGCAGCCCGGATTGGCAAAAGAAGGCCCACCGGTCTCCCCGGCGAGCCCGCTTTTCCCCGCTGTTTATTCGGCGACGGTCTCCACCTCTGCGCCCATCCGCCCCAAAAGCTCCACCAGCTCCTCCAGGCTGTAGGCCCCGAAGCTGTCGTGGAGGATGAGCATACCGGAGGCGTACACCGCCCCGCCCTCGCCGGGGAAAAAGGTCACCGTCGCGGGAACAGCGTCCCGGTAGGTATAGAGATAGATGACGTTTTCGGCGACCTGCCCGTTGACAAAGGACTTGCTGGCAGTGCAGATGCTGGCCGCAGCCAGAGCGTCGGCCCCGCCCATGGCGTTAAGCTGGGTGGGCATGGAGGAAACCGCCCTGGCTATGATGTTCCTTTGCAGCTCCTGGGGAAAGCTGTCCAGGCTGTCCATCCCCGCCAGCTCCAATAGACTGTTGATGCCCTCCTCCGGGAAGCGGATGGCGTACACCGCCTGGGGAGAGGAAAAGTCCCCCTCCTGCACCGCAGCCAATAGGTCCCGCATCCCCTGGTCATCGGTATAAAAATGAACGTACTGGCTGCTCCCCGCCATCTCTGCCATCTCGGCCACCAGCTCCTGGCCCTGCTGCATCAGGGATTTTTCCGGGGCCGCAGGCGCCTGGCTGTTCCCTGGGGCGGCGGGCAGATCCCCCAGGACCGAGGAGGGGTCCGGGGCCCTTTTCTGCTGGCAGCCCGCCAGCGCCACCAGCGCCAGGGCCAGCAGCAGCGCCGCTATCTTTCCTGCTTGTTTCATTCTTGGTCCTCCCTTCCGTGACAGTGGCCGCAGCCGTCCCTGTGGGTAAGGTCCTCCTCCGGGTGGAGAAGGGCCTGGAGGGCGGCGGCGGTCTCCCGCATATGCCGTTCCTGCTCCTTTCGCCCCGCCATCTCCATAAAGGCGTATTCCTCCGGGTCAAAGAGGACGCCGCCGGTGGAGACATCCCCCGCCGCCACCCGGTCCAGGAAGGCGGAAAAATTTTCTGCAAAGACCTCCGTCTCCTCAAAGACCGGCTCCCAGCCGTGGAGGATGCACCCTGGGGGGCCGTGCTGTCCCCCCAGGTCAAAGCCGTAGTACTCGTACCCGCTGCCCACCGAAAGGAAGAAGGGCAGCACCCCGTCCCAGAAGGCGGTCACCCGTTTTTCCTCCTCCGGGTCCTGCATATCCTGGGCGGCGTCCAGGCTGATGTGCTCCAGCTCGTTCCAGCGGAAGGCGTCCGGGTCCTCCTGGCGGTAGCTTTCCTCACAGAGGAACCACTCGGTGTCCATGGGCCCGGCGCAAAGGAGCACCCGCTCCAAAAAGTCCAGGTACTCCGGGGGGAAGGCGTACCGCCTTGTCACCCCCTGGGGCAGGGAGAGGGAGACCGTCCGGCGCTCCACCGTCCAGCCCTTCCCCTCTGCCCAGGCGAGGAATGTTTCACAGTCCATTGCCGCACCTCCGCCTACAGCGCCATTACCAAATCTTTATAGTGGCGGCCCCGCACTTCGAAGTTTTTGTACCGGTCAAAGCTGGCGCTGGCGGGGGAGAGGGAGACGATGTCCCCCGCCTCCACGGTCTGGCCCACCTTCACCAGCAGCTTGGAGTTGTGGGCGTAGAGGGTGGCGAGGCCGCCGCCGTGGTCGATCATCACATAATATCCGTAGCTGGAGCTGTACTGGGAGACGGTGACCGTACCCGGCAGAGCGGCGCGGACGGAGGTCCCGGTGGGGACCGCCAGGTCCATGCCGCCATGTCCCTTGGTCTTTCCGGTAAAGGGGTCCTTCCGGTAGCCGAACTCAGAGGTGATGATGCTCCTCCAGTTCTCCCCCACCGGAGAGCAGAAGCCGTCCGCGCCGATGAAGGGTGCGTCAGAACCGCCCAGGCCGGCGCCGCCGGCTGTGCCATAGCGTATCAGGTTGTAGATGCTGTCCGCGTTGGCCTTCTGTTCATCTGTGGCCGCCAGGCCCATGACTGTGCCAATCTTCTGGTAGATTTCCGCCAGATCCTCGATGGGCACAGCTACGGTGTAGATCTCCTCTGCAGATATCTCCTCGCCCTCCTCATTCACGGAAGTAACAATGCGGGTGCGCTCCTCGTAGCTGACAAAGCAGTCCGCGAACCGCCGGTGGTCCTCCCCGCTGGGACTGTCCGCACCGAAGTACAGGGCATAAAAAATGGCCTTGATACGGATGTCGTCAAGGCCGTTTTCTCCCTCCGCCATCTCCTGAATATCTGCAATGCAGGCATCCAGCAAGGCAAAGCTGCCGCGCATGTCCTCCATGTGGGCGGCGTACTCCTCCGGAATGCCCGGCGGCAGAGCGCCGCCATGGAAGCACCACTCCACCACCGACACGTTGTGGCTGGACGCGCCGGAACCCAGGGAGCAGAGCAGGGCCGCCAGCAAAATCAACGGCGACAGGACGCACACCAGCGCCCAGCCCGCTCCCTTCCGCGTCCGCTCGTCCGAGAGGGCCAGCGCCGCTCGGGTCACCGCCAGATTAGCCAAGGACCATTCCCCCCTGGACGGGCCCCTCGTCCTGCTGTTCTGGCGCTTTCAGCTCCTGCCAGTGCTCTGTAAGGGCCTGCATGGTCTCCTCATTTCCGACGCAGCTGTGCGCCTCCCGCCACGCCTGATATTCCTGGAAGTCCATGCCGCCCTCCAGCAGCAGCCCGCATACCGCCACAGCGTTGTTCCGGACGCAGGCATGGAGGGCGTTGTAGTCCTCGACGTCCACCCACATCCGCTTCTCCAGCAGACCTTCCGCCATCCAGCTGTCGCGGCCCCCGCTTGTCAGCATGTGGAGCGTCCTGGCGGAGTTGGAGCCTCCGGAGATCCCCTTCTCCACCAGCTCCGATAAGGTGCGGTAGTCGTGATCCGCAGCGAACTGCTCCAGCAGGCGGGACGGCGCGGCGGTGATCTGCTCCTCGCCGCACTGATGAATGATCTGCTTGGCAATAAATCGATGGTCCAGATAAGCATAACTGGCCATCTCGCCGTGGAAGGAGGGGGGCAGCTGCTCCACGCAGTCCTGCGCCCTATCCAGCATGAACAGGACCTTCTCCGGATCGTCGATGTCAATGGCCTTCTTGCAGGCTTCGTGGTATATGCCGTAGTCGATATTGCATCGGTCCTCCATGAGCAGCTCCGTCATCCGCCGGCCCACAGTTCCCGGCCTGCCAGCCGCCTCGATCAGCAGCTGTTCCTGCTGGTAAGGAACTTTTGCGGCGTACTCTCTGAATGCGTCCCACTCGCCGTCCCGGATGGCCAGTACCGCCTTGTCATAGTCGCTCATGCGCAGGGGTCGCATACCCACCTCGTTGATATAGGCGGTGATGCTGCCGGTCATGCGGCGGAGAAGCTGTTCGGTCTGGGTCATGGCCTCCTCCTGCCGCTCCCGCTGCTCCACCAAAGCTGTAACAATCGTGTGCTGCTCCTGCTGGCTGAGATGCACCACCGCGCCGCCAGTATCATCCTCCACGCCGCCAAGCTTCATATACCGGGCGTGGGTGGCGTGGTCGCCATGGAAGGCCTTGGTAATAGCGGAGGAAATGAGGAACATCCTGTCCAAATCATTTCCATTCTCTCCTAGGGTCTTGCCGGTAATGAAGCGCTTGGTGATGGACTTGTGCTCCTCGTACCACTTGAGGTACACATCCAGGTATACGCCCTCGCTGCCGCCGTAGTCGGTAGTACAGAAGATATCCGCGTCCTTGGGGATCTCCCGGCCATTTTCCCAATCCCGGTCCAGGAGAAAATACTCGTCCGGGAGATAGCCGGTGCTCTCCAGCCGGTACCTGAGCTCTTCAAACACCTCCTGGGCCGTCCGCTGGCCGGCGTACTTCAGTTTGCGGGGATCGTCCTCCGAGGGCTTCCATTTTTCGAATTCGATGCTTTCCATGTTGACCTCCTTCTGCCGCGCAATGGCTTGTGCGGCTAATAAAATTCCCACAGATGGGGGAAAAATTAATCCACAAACCCGTCCAGCATCATCTGGTTTTCGTCAAAATAGGTTTCCTGCGCCTTGTCCTGTATCCACCACTCAAACCACGCCTGTCCGCAGGCGTGGCTGTTTTTCATCCCCTGCCGCGCTCGGAGCGCGATCACCTGGTCCAATACACGTATCCACAGCCTGTAAAAGCCGGGCCAGCGCTCAAATTCCTGCCGCCGCACCGCCTCGCCCGCCATGGGACACCCGATACAGCCCAGACGGTGGAACCCCTCCCCGTACAGACCGCACTGTTCCAGCCCGGCCTCCCTGGAGTAGTCCCAGATGTAGCTGTCCGGCCAGTAGGCCAGAGGGTTTATCCGCTTTTCCGACTGGGCGTAGCAGGTCTCGAAGATCCGCCGGCTCTCGCAGTTGTCCCAGGCCATAATCAGGCCCCGCTTGCCTTTCCCATATGCATCAATCTCCAGCTCATTGCGCTGCTTTGCCCGGCGCACGCTCTCATATCTGCGGACGCCCAGGGCGAGGATGGCGTTTCCCTGCTCCTGTGCTCGGCGCTCCTTCAAATGGGCGCAGCACCACCGCATATGGCGCAGCGGCGGGCACTTCTTCTCCAGCATGAGCCGCCAGACGGATTTGTCATACATCACGTCATATACCGGCAGGCCAAGATCCTGGTAGGCCGCGAAGCTGCGGCGCTGGAAGTAGACCAGCTTCGGCGGGTCTATGCCGGTGATGGAGTGGAGGTAAAAGTGGCGCACCCCGGCCCGGCGCATGAGATGTCCCAATACCCGCGAATCTTTCCCCTCGCTGGTGCAGACGCAGTAGCCGCGGGGATCGTTCTGAATGGCCAGGGGCTCGAACTCCCGGATCATGCGGATGGCCTCCTCGTCCGGCTGGCCCCGCAGGACGGGCACCTCCGGCTGGGCCAGGGACAGCGACATCTGATACTCCATCATCTGCCGCCCGACGTGCCGAAGAGCGCTGCCTTGTACTCCGGCGCGACAACCTCCAGGAGATACCGCTCGTTACCGCATTTGTAGAGGCAGACGCCCTGCTGTGGAAAGCGGATGAGCTCGTACTCCGAATCCTCCAGCTGCAAATTGTCCATAAAAAAGCGCCGGTCGATAGACCCGGCGTTGAAGAGGAACTGGTGGGTGGGGATGGAGAAGAGGGGCTTTGTCAGCTCGGCGATGCCTGGCAGGGCAAAATCCTCGAGATTCTGGCTGGCCAGCAGCACGGCGGAGTTCTTCTTCCGCACCCGCTTCATGAAGCTGCGGATATACTCGATGGTGGTGGGATTGGAGAGGAAGAGGTAGAGCTCGTCAATGGAGGCCACCGTATTGCCCTCGGTGAGCAGCTTGTCGCTGAGGAAGGAGAGGACGTTGAAGAGCATAGCGTTCTTCACGCTGGCGCTGGCCTGGAGGAGGCCCTTCACGCCGAAGACCAGGAAGCGGCTGGAGGTGATATTGGTGGGCCCGTTGAAAAAATTGCTCTCCGCGCCTTTACACATGGAGTGGAGGCCCAGAAGCACTTCTTGCAGCAAATCTTTTGGGTAAAGCGGGTTTTCCTCAGAAGCATAGTTCTGGTAGGCGTCCTCCATCACCTTGTAGAGGTCGGAGAGGATGGGGTAGTCCACCGGGCGCAGGCGGGAGAAGTCCGTGTGGTTGTTGATGCCGAACTTGGCGTACAGCCGCTCCAGCATCAGCTCAATGGTGTCGATGTGGCGGTCCGAGAAGTCCTTGTAGGAGCGGAAGAAATCCTTCAGGAAGGAGATGTGCTGGCTCAGCCTGCTCCCCTCCCGGAAGGCGGATGGCGCTTCGGGATCGTCCTCCCCATCCACATTCCACACCTTTGGCTCCAGGGGATTGATACGGTACTGGCCGGTCATGAGGTCCACGAAGCAGCCGCCCAGGTTGGCGCACAGCTCCCCCATCTCCTGCTCCGGGTCCAGGCAGATCACCGATTTCCCCGACTCCAGGAGATTGCAGACCAGGAGCTTCAGGAGAAAGCTCTTGCCCTGGCCGGAGTTGCCAAGAATGAGGATGCTGGCGTTGGTCTTGTCGCTGGCCCTGCGGTCCAGATCCACAATGATATTGCTGCCGTATTTGTCCTTGCCGATGTAGAACCCCTCCGGGTCCGTCTTGCCGGAGTAGTTGAAGGGGAAGAGGTTGGCCACCGAGGAGGCGGGCAGCACCCGTTCAAACTGCGTCCCGAAGGCGTTCCGGCCCGCCGGGTTGGCGGAGAGGAAGCCCTCCCGCTGCCTGAGCAGAATGCGGTCCGCCGCCAGCTTGGAGCGGACGAGCTCGCTGGTCACCTCGTCCCGCAGGGCCCGCAGGCTCTCCAAATCCCTGGCCGCCAGGTCCAGGTAGACCGCGCAGTGTATGAGGGGCTCCCGGCTGCGGTGCATGGAAGTGACCAGGGTGGCCACATCCTGGAGGTTGGCCTCCGCGGTGACGCTCTGCTTCATGTCGCTGGTGCTGCCCCGCTCAAAGCGGCCGCGGTTGCTGGCGTTCTGGATGATCTTCTGCTCCTCCGCCGCTGTCACCTGCCGGGCGTAGACGGTGAGGTTCACCCCGCTGCGCTCCCCCAGCCGGCTCAGCAGGGCCAACTCCTCCGTGACCGTGGGGTAGCCCCGCACCGCCAGGGTGCAGTGGTAGGTCCCGCCCAGGATATAGTGGTCCGTGTTGAACTTCACCGCCGTCGGCGCGATCATGTCCAGGAAATCTTTGGGCAGGGGCTCCGGGGCGGTTTTCTTCTTCTGCTTCTTAGCCATCTGCGGTCACCGCCCTTTCGCCGTCGATGCTGTCGAAAATGTCCGTAGTCACGTCCTGCTGGTAGTAGACCGCCAGCAGGCGCATGATGTCCTGCTCCCCGGCGCGGCGGACGTGGAAGCCTTGGTCCCGGATGCCCTTCTCCAGCCGGGTGAGCTGGCTGCGGGCGCTCTCCTCCCCCTGGCCGTCCAGCTGGAAGACCAGGGCGAACTCCCGGGCGGAGGCGGCGTTGGCCTGGATCGCGTCCAGGTGGGCACCGTCCTGTCGCAGCAGCTCCCGCAGGGCAGGCAGGGTCTCCGCCTCCATCCGCCGGCGGTACCAGTCCTTGTTGCTCTGGAAGGATTCACGGGAATCCAGCGCCAGCAGCCGGACGGACTCCACGCCCCGCAGGAGGTTGGTCAGGGCCACGATCTTCCCACGAACGCCCTCCGAGGAGAGGACGGAGAGATTGTCCGGCTGGATAAGGAAAAAGACCAGCTCACTTCGGCCTGCCTTCAGGCCGTTTTCTGTGAACTGGTCGATTCCCATGAGCTGCCGTGTGGACAGCAGCCGTTTCTGTTCCTTCTTCTGTTTTCTATTCACGCCGCTCCCTCCATTCGTAATACTGCTGTCGGAGAAACAGGAATGACACCGCGTTTCTCAGAAAATCCAGGATACTGGCGTCTTCCATGCGGATGCTGAGAAAGGCGTACAGCACCGTCAGCACCAGCGGCAGCAGGAAGCCGAAGGAGGCCAGCGCCAGGACAGAGAGCAAAAGCCCAATGCCCACCACCGCCAGGTCCTTCAGCTCCCACAGCCACAATGTCGGCTTCGCAGTCAGGTTGTCGGGATAGATAAAAATCAAAACCACCTCCACTTATTTGCCGGGCATATAAATCTTTACAGGTATATTCCGTTTTTTGCAGTTATCGATCACATATTTTGTTCCACGGGATGCCCCATCCCAGAAGGCCAGAACCAGGTCCGCGTTTTCAATGATCGTAATGTTGCGTTTCAGCGGAGCGGCCCGTCCATACCTGGCGTACTCTGGAAGGTACTCCGTCAGTTTCAGCCCATGTTGCAGCGCATAATCTTTTGCGCTGGCGTCTACTCCTCTTGCCCCTCCGGAAATAATTTCGGTTGTCTCCTCCGGAAGATAATCTTCCAAGTTATCTACCAGCAGCTCTCTTGAGCCAATTACTGCCACTCGCATACTTGTTCCCCTTAAATTTATAAGATATACAGTATAGCTATTTCTGAATTGTACCACACTCTATAGATAAAATAAGCACACAATATATCTAATATGGGGTGATGGTATGTCCGTCAAAAGCATTTCATTTCGAATGGAGGAGGAAATGCTGGAGAAGCTCGGTTATGTTGCGGACTATGAGGGGCGTTCTGTGAACAGTCATGTACTGGTTTTGATCCGGCAGAATATCAAAATGTTTGAGGCTGAACATGGGGTCATTGAGGGAACGATCCCTCCGTATGACAACGTAAAACCGCCGCGAAAGGGCTGAGAAGGGAAGGGGACGGCAGCGCCGTCCCCTTCCCGCTATTCCGGGCTGCCGATGGCGGCCAACGCCTCCAGGCACCAGATCCCGCGCTGCTCCAGAGTTTTCATCAGCATCTGCTCTGCGGGAGTGATCGCATCCAGCGCGAAGACCCGTCCCAGAGGGTGCATCCTGATCCCCAGCTCCGGGCAGTCCAGGAACATCTCGCCGGGATGGTGGATGTGCGGGTGGATGCTGGCTTTACCCCAGTGGGGGATGTCAGCTTTATAGCTCACGCTGAGGACCTTTCCCTTCTGATCCCTCTGGGGTGTGTCATCTCACGTCAGCATGATCTTCCTCCTCCTGGCCCTCCTCTGCCAGCTGTTCGGCCGCCTCCAGCTCCCGTTCGATGAGGCCGATGACGAAGTCCTTCTGACTGAGCTTCCTGCCGGTGCGCTGTCTCTCACGCTCCAGATGGTCCTTAATGCGGTTGAACAGTTCTTCCGGGATCTGGAAGGCTAATGTTTTAGTAAATTCCATGGTGTTGTCTCCTTTTCTGCTTTGAGTTTCATAGTAGGTGGTCAGTATTTGCGTCATGTACTCACCCCGCAGCATTCCCGCCTTCTCCTGCTCCTCCCGTATCCTGGCCAGGAGGGAGGCGGGAACCTGGGCGCACAGGTTGGCTGTCTGTTCCATAGCGTAATCGCTCCTTTCCTGCTTTGTAATGCGAAGTATATCGAAACTTCTGTCGTAAAGCTATCACCAAACCCAACGAAGATATTGCCGGAAAGGAAGCAGAAGCAACAATCCTACAGCTCCGCCCGCAGTGCCAGGGCGATCCCCTGCATGAGGTACTCCACGCAGGGCACCGCAACGCTATTCCCAAGGGCTTTGTAGCGTGAGGAGTCGGAGGCCCCCGACAGCTCTGTCCAAAAATCGGGAAAGCCTTGGAGTCTCTCGCATTCCAGCGGTGTCAGTCTCCGGATGAGCAGAGGACTGTCCACGATCAGCTTATCCTGTCCTACATACTGGTTGTTGGGGTCTTTTCGGTCGCTGCCGGTCAGTGCGCCCACCGTTTCCTGATACGCCGGCTGGCAGACAAGGTCGGTGGCGTCCTTATGCTGGCGGGCGCTCTCGGTAGACGCTACATCGTTATCCTTGAACACATCCACTCTCTGCCGCGAAAAGACCGCGTGGTGATCCGTGGCGGTCAGCGTGTATGCGATGCCCTCCTGACAGCCCAGGCCATTGCCGCCGTTCTGAGGCTGGCGGTCGATGACGTTGCCGGAGATACAGATCGGTTCCTGCACTTGCAGAGCAAGAGGGAGATTGTTGCCCCCTGTATTTCTTACCCTTTCTGTTGACATGATTCATTCATCCTTTCATTTGAAAAAATTTATGACGCAAACAGCTGTGTTGCAGTTGCTTTGCGCCTATAATCAAAAAACACGACTGGATTCGTTGAAATCCAATCGTGTTAATTGCAAAGGAAAAGTTTTGCTAATAGATATCACCACCGGCTGCGGCTACTTTATGCATAAGCAAATGAATTTTTCCGCGAAGAAGTTCGATTTCATATTTCATCTGCTCATTTTCGGTGAGTAATCGCTGGATATATCCATCCTTCTCTGCAAGCAGAGTAGCGATGTCACGTGGTTTCCTTTTCGATGTAGGTGGAGATTCAACCCAAGCGGGCTTTGAAATACCGTATTCCACTAACACCTTACGGATATGTGGTTTGGCGAAAACCGATCTTGATAGGCCAGTAACTTCCATGAGATCCCGGATCTTTATGCTATAGCCTTGGGCCTCCAATCCAACTATGGCACTGGTCACAATTTCTATGGTATTGTTTCGTGTCCGCTCCTGCTTCTCAACAAGGGACTGGGGGAGTTTTTTCTTTGTCATGGATTTACATCCTTATCTATCTTTTTTAATACGCATTCAAACAATTTAACATTGCGTTCTGCATTTTCTCGAATAAGAGGAAATTCGCGGAATTTCTCCTGCTTTGCTTTCCATAGCACAATTTGTTCAATATAATAATCCCTCTGTTCCGCATCAGGTACGAAGAATTTGCACTCTAAGCAGTTCCACATGTCACTTTTACAACCAGTGATATCACTACAAATCCCACCTCGTACTCTATGTGCCCGCAAGTTTTTTAGTAGTCTCTTTTCCAATTGTTCGTTCATATTCAGTATTCTGCCGCCAAAGAGAATATATCGTTCATCCTGGCTGCCAGATTCTCCGTAAACGAATTTCTGTTTCTCTATGATTGTTTCCGGTTTCAAGTCAAGATGAGCATAGGCATTATAGATCATGGCATCACCATGGTGCCCGGTCATATCTGCGATTTGAGCGGCAGTAAAGCCAGCAGCCAGCCGATCAGTGATTCCATTATGGCGGAATTGGTGAGTTGTTACTTTATATGGATTACCATTTTGATCTCGGACTCCATATCTCACACAAATATCCTGAAATCTGGTTCGAACAGTGTCGCGTGTAGCCACAAAACACAACCTTGTATAATATGGCTTTTCTCTGCGAAAAAGGTTGCGTTGACGATAAGTAAACAATGCACCTTGTTTGTTATCTGGCATATATTCTTGTAGTTGTCGGGCGGCCTCTTGCTGCTCTTCGATAAGCCTGATAAGGTAAGCGGCTATCCCCTTTTCCTCCAGGTGGATACTTCGTGTAACTGGCCGACGCCATCCACCGTTCTGCTTCCATGTGGGGATAAACAGAACATATTTCCCATCAAATCGCTTTAAGCATTCAATTGGCATTCCTACAACTTCACTAATGCGCGATGGAATTAATCTAAGAATCCAATAGACACAGCGAAGGTAAAGATCTATCTCATCTTTTTTAAATATGTGGTCGAGCTGATTAACCACATCCTCCGGAATGTATTTTTCATAGTATTTCCTCTGACGGCAGTACGGAGATATTGAAAATGGATTTTTAAATTGCTTGTTATCCCAACCATTCATTGTTTTGAAAAATGTGCTCATAGAGGACCATATTCCAATATTTGTGGCTTCCGCAAGTTCCCGGCTTTCAAGATGCTGATAAAAGTCAGCAACTGCAAACTCATTGCAGGTGCATAATTCGCCATTTTCCTTGTAGCTTGTCCAAAAATCAAAGAATCGAATAAGATCCCCAATATATGTCTTTACAGTTGCGATCGATTTGTTCTGCACAAGGCTGATAATCGCAAAATATTTCACGGCGTCCTTATGCAGGGCGGGTATCCTGTCGAAATATAATGTATATGTTCCAGTTTTTTCAGCTGGAGAACGCCGCAGGGTGTCACAGATCCATTTGTCTGATGTAAAACACACATCCACCCCCAATTTCTCCGCAAACCTAATGTATTCTGATTTTTTAGTGTCACTGAAAGTTTCTGCTACAACGGCACTATTCATGGAGTGGTTCCTCCTTCCTGAATTGCTTTCACAATGTTTTCATATCCGTTGAGCAGACGAAATTCTTGTCTATATTCGGTATAGTTTGTGTAATCCGAGATACCTTCGGCTATATAAGTTGAAATTAGCTTTTTAACGACAATCTTTTGCTGGTTCAGAAGTTCTAACCAATATGGGAGGTACTGCTTCCCTGTGCATAAATTTCGGCAATTGATGCAGTTATAGAGGCTTTTTCTATTTTGGCAAGGGCCATCTGCTGCTTTAATCATACAGAACCCAAGTTCTACTCGCCGCTGTTCCAACCTAAAGTCAGCATAGAGCAGTTTCCGCTCTTCCTCAGTGTAATTCTCCAACTGCTCATTTGAAATAATCAATTCAAATTTCTCTAAAAAGAAGCGTGTATTGAGTTCGGCCAGTTTCATCTTCCGGACTTCAGCATAATATTTTGCTGCTGTATCGCTGCAAAGATGTCCGAGCCAATATGCCAGTTCTGCTGTTGTGGCTCCATTTTCAATCAATTTGACCGCAATGGTTTTTCGGAATTGTCTACTGGTAAAGTGCCACAACTTGCCATCCTCGTCGCAGATATTGTGTTTTTTGATAAGATATCGTACGCTTTTGATAAACGGTTGGGAATCCATAACTGTCGTAGCATACCCCAGTCTCTCACTCAGAAAGATATACGGAGATTCAACTGTTTGTCTTCTGATTTGTGTGGAAGAGATATGCGCAGACAATTCATCTGCTAAGCCTTGCGGTATCATAATCCTGTGATAATCCCCGGCACCGTGTCTACGCCTTGATGTGAGAACCTTATGAGGCTTGAATTTCAACTGGAATATACCAGGATACCGGGATGTTTCAATACAATCTTCCTCTAAAAAGAACACTTCTTTGAGCCGTAGACCAGTATTTGAGAATATGTCGTATAACAGTTTATGGAGAGGGGGTAGCTCCTTTGAGCATTGATCTAACTGTTCAACTACCTCTTCAGGAATTATTGTTGTAGGAGCATTATATTGTCGCAAATTGTGGAAGGAAATTATTGTAAATGGATTCATATATGGCTTGGGAGCTTTAAGCTTGCTATCACGGAAGTCTCCTATTAAATAATCAACAACTCGTCTGATGCTGTTTACTGCTTTGGATATATAGTATTGTGATAGAGATGTACCGTCATCTTTAGTCGTTCTTTCAAGAGATATAACCAACATTTTGGCGTCCGTCTCTGTAATATCCGCAAAGAATTTGATATTCGGATTGTTTTCTACCAATGTGTTTAGGGCCAAGTATTGACAGCAGAAGAGTGGAATATTAATTTTTCCCCTGCTTTCAAAAGTATATTTAAGGTAGAACTTCATTTCATAGCGTAGCGAAGGTTGGCTTATCTTCGTAAAATCAACGGTTTTCAACCGTAGGATCTGGCCATGCAACTCGTATAGCCTCCACACATCGGTTCGAATATTGATTTGAAGGTTGTTTTCTGCAATAAATTTGCGACGCTGAATTTCTCGCTCTTTTTCTACTATATCAATCAGAGCTATTCTAAATCCCTCTTCGTATAGAGATAGCGAGGCCATCTCATAATGAAAGATTGACAGGATTAGCGCACTATGGGATATTTGCTGTCTTCTACAAGTAAATTTGGCGGCCATCACAGACAGGTATTGTTCCAGGGCAGGTTTGTCCGCCAACAAGTAATTGATAACCTTTGTAACTCCAGTTGTTTTTGTTATATCTGCCAGACTTTGAGCGTTTTGCATGGCAATTTGAATGGCCTGTCGATGCATATCAGTTAACGGTTCTGTTTTACCCCTCATATTCATCTCCCTTGTGCAACTTTTCCATCACTGATTTCGCTATAATCTGATTATTATGGTTGCGGTAGTGATCAATAGAAGAGAAACTCCTCCATCCGAAGCTTTCCATAATAATTCCATCTGTGATACTGTCCTCTGGGTGTAGAGCTTGGTGCTCCAAAAACTCCATAGCTTTAGTACTTCTTCCATTATGTGTTCGTATCTTGCTCGGATCAAGACCGGCGCGTTCCGCACAGCGCTTTAAAATCTTTAGATAATTGTGATAACGGAGAGGGGTACCCTGAGTCCTACCAGAATTTAGATTAATAAATAGGTATTGACTGATTCGTCCACTCTCTGTTTCAGCAACTGCTCGTTCGGTTTGGATGTATCTATCAATAATGTTACAGGTCTTTTGGGGGAGCGCAACAACACGCAGAGGGTTGCTTTTCCTATTTGCATTAGCTCGGCCCTTTGATCTTGTGGGCTGGACGATACGATCCGTTGCGTTGTAACTGTCAAGGGTAATACTCAAAACTTCATCAATACGGAATCCTTCAAAAGTCAGGCGTAGGACGGCCTCATCCCGAAGCGTTAGAAAATTGTTGCAAAGGGCATCCTTGGTTTCTTTGTCATACCATTTGATATAATCACGTCCTGGCTTTAGCATAGCAACGAACCCATCTACCAAATAGCTGTACTCATAGTTATATATTTGGCCGTATAAAAAGGATTTGTTTGCCCTTATGCTCTTACTGTGCCACAACATTTCGGTCTGATTGATTTCATCCAACCATCTGTAAAAGCTAGTTATCACCGTAATATAGGATTTAAGTGTTGAACTACTTATAGTAGATTGAACAGATAATATCTTTTCATCCTGTAGATGTCCAAAAACTAAGTGTTGTAAGAACTGTCGAACGTGATGGTTAGTAGCCGCCTCAAATGACGTACTATGATCATCAAGCCAATTCAAAAAAACAGCTAGTTTCATAGCATATTCTTTTCCAGTGCTCATTTTCTTTATGCTTTTAAGTTCAAGCCATTGATTAATACGGAAATATGGTATATGATTGTTTATAATCATGTATCGTTCATAGTGCATTCCCTCATCTGTACTGAACCTGAATTTCACGGCACGAAATTTTTTCCGCTTAACTGTAGCCATTTTTTATATCCTCTCGTTGTTTAGTAAGAGTCAGTAATCTGTCAGCAATTTTATCACACATGTGATGAAAGATTCAACTATATTGGGGGTATATATTATGATTGTAGTATTAGAAGGAATTGATAACTGTGGAAAGACTACGACTTCTGAACAATTGTCACAGTATTTCAAGAGAACAGGTCGTTCAGTACATATTTCGAAAGAATTAACAACTGATGTAGGTTCTTTAATCAAAAATGCATCTTCTACTTCGCCCTTTTCACCAATTATGAAAACTTTTCTATTTGCCGCTGATAGACAATTGAGATTGGAGGAAATTGAGAAGAGCAACAAATATGATGTTTATATTTTTGACAGATATTTATACTCTGCAATTGCGTACAGAGAGGCTGAGGGGATTGATAGACACTGGGTTCAAGAGATTAACCGATTTATTCCTCCTTTTGATATAGGTTTTTATATTGACATCTCACCAGAAGAATCTATACGTAGAAATACAGATGCAAAATTTAATATACACTATTCTCTTGAATATTTATCTCATGTGAGGGAGAGTTATTTACGAGAAGTCAAAGATGGAAATTTGATTATGATTGATGGAATGTGTAATAGTGAAAGAGTTTACCAGCAAATCATTGATACTCTTTCAAAAAGGGGGTACTAAAATGAGAGAGGTGTATATAGCATTACGATTGTTTAACTTTAATGATAAAATACAAGCCGAACTGTTTGAACAAGAGCTACTCAAGCATCAAGGTATAGAATCCTTTATGCCATTCAGAGATACAAATGAAAATCAGCTTTTCGGAGAGAATCGTACACGCATTATTTATGATGCAGATATACGACATTTAGACTCTGGAAATGTTAGTGTGGTTGCTGCTCTATTTGATGGTATATGCAAGGATGAAGGAATATCGTTCGAATTAGGTTATGCATTTGGTCGTAAAATTCCAATTTACGCCATAAATACTGATTTCATATGGTATTCTATTAAGGACAAAGAGTTCCTTTTTGATCCAGTCTTAGAATTCATGCTTAATGGGTATACCCATGTATATTCAATTCCTGAACAGACTCCTTTTTTAAATGCTCTTTATCTGGGACAGGAGAGTGCATTTAAAGATGCCGCAACTCATATTGCAGAAATAGTTTCCACAGGAGCAGACAGTGAAATAAAGTATAATGAACTTTTGTATAATGAGAGAACAGACGTCACTATTGAATTTGGAGGCGGAAGATATGAATACCAAAGAGAATATGCAACGCAGATAGAGCAAATATTGAAATCCAATGGACTGCGTGTATTAGTTACGGATAGATTTTATCCGACTAATACAGAAGAAATTTTAAGGCGTGGTATACAAGATACAAGGAAAGTTTACCAGTCCGATATTTTTATTTTTATAGGGGATGAGTTGGAGTTGAATTCAGGTACAGCTGCTTTATTAGGATTCGCAAGGAGTTTGAGGAAAAAATGTATAATGTATGAAAGTAGTTCTGTGGAAATTCACGGAGAAAATGGACATAAAATGCGGAAGAATTTAATGATAGATTTTTCTGTGGACAAAGTCGCTTCAAACTTGAATCTGCTTATAGATTATATTATGGAGAGAAAACAAGATGGAAAATAGAGAATTAGAATTTGAAATTCTAAAAGGGGAAATATTGGCGTGTCGCTTATGCGAAAAGAAATTTGGTTTTGAACCCCATCCAATTATTTTAGGTAACCCACGCTCTAAGATTATGCAGATAAGTCAGGCACCTTCACAAAATGTTCATAAAACATTAACCCCGTTTGATGATGCCAGTGGGAGAAAACTAAGAAATGAATGGTATAAAATTGATGACGAAATCTTTTATAACCCAGATAATTTCTTTATATCTGCCATTGCACAATGTTACCCTGGGAAATCCCCCAGTGGAGGAGATCGTTTGCCGCCGAAGAGTTGTGCAAACAAATGGTTGCGAAAAGAAATGTCCTTAGTTAACAACAAAATTTATTTGCTTTTAGGCGGAAAAGCGGCAGCATTCTTTTTCCCAAAAGAGGATTTCTCAACCTTAGTTTTTAAAGATAATGTTATAAATGATAAACCCGCATATGTTCTACCACATCCGTCTCCTTTAAATGCAAAATGGTTTAAGGATCACCCTGATTTCCTTGAAAAACGATTGGTTGAGATCAGAGCGGTTATACATAATGTTCTTGAACTGGACTGATAACTTGCGCCCTATACGATTGTATGGGGCGCAAGTTATAGTCGATAAACATACTTTTGTTTGTAATTGAGAATTCTCAATCATGTTAATTCAGTATCGTACTCATTAGGTTCAGAAAACCCAGTGCCACCGCGATTCGTCAATGTGGGGGATACTTTGTGCGGTCCCGTATATCTCGCATCAATGCCGTGATTCTCAAATAGTTCAATAACCACGCGCGCTTCTGCTTCCTGCTGCAGCCCCATGACCAGCGGCTGATGTCCATGCTCCTGTGCCCGCAGCGTCCCCGCCACATCTTTAGAGCAAGACATGACTCCGCCGCCCTGGTCATTGAGGCAGATCAGCGGCAGATGAGCGCCCATCTGCGCCCGGAGCGTAGGCGTCATATCGGTTGTGAGATCCATGCGCTGGCCTCCGTGATCCGTGAGACAGAGAATGGACGGCACCCCGCTTTCCGAGGCTTTCAAAGTGGGAGCGCACTCCTTCTGATAGCCGATCCCGCCCGCTGTGGGTGCGGCTCCGGCGCAGAAGCCTGCTACAAACAGAAGTCCACCCGGCTTCAGCTCACCGCTGTTGATCGTTGGGGCGACACCATAGGGAGTAGAGATACGCCTTTGCTGGTTATCCCAGGGAGTCAGACTGCCAGCTACTCCAGCTGTAAACAACAGCCCGCCAGGATTCCGCCCGCCGCCTCCGTCCCAAATGGAGGCACCCGGCGGCAATGTTCCCTGCGCCCGTCATGTGGGGGAAAAGGGCGTAGTGCTGGAAGAGGTATCCCACCCGCCGTCTCTGGGGCGGCAGATCCACCCGGCGGGCGCTGTCGAAGAGCACCTGGCCGTCCAGCTCGATCCGTCCCCGGTCGGGCCGCTGGATGCCGGCAATACATTGCAGAGTCATGCTCTTCCCGCACCCGGAGGCGCCCAAAAGCGCCAGTGTGGCCCCGGAAGGGGCCTCGAACTCTGTGTCCAGGAAAAAGCCTCCGGCCCGCTTTTGAATCCGCACCTTCAGCGCCACCGTCCCGCCTCCTTTCGCTCCAGCAGGTTCACCGCCGCCAGCACCGACGCGGAGAGCGCCAGGTTCACCAGCACCCAGCGGAGGGCCAGTGCGTCCTGCCCGGTGCGCCAGAGCTGGTAGACGGTGGTGGAGATGGTAGCCGTCCGCCCCGGAGTGTACCCGGCGATCATGGACGTGGCCCCGTACTCCCCCAGGGCCCGGGCAAAGGAGAGCACCGTCCCCGCCAGAATGCCCTGGCGGCAAACCGGCATCCGAATATGCCAGAAGACATACCGGTCACTGAGCCCCAGGGTCCGCCCGGCGCAGGCCAAGGTCTCGTCGAAAGCCTCGAAGGCCCCGCGGGCCGTGCGGTACATCAGGGGAAAGATCACCACCGCAGTGCCGAAGATGGCGGACCACCAGGTCATGGTCAGCCGCACCTGGAAGTGCTCCAAGACCCAAGCACCGATGACCCGCCGGGGCCCCAGCACCAGCAGTAACAGGTACCCCACCACTGTGGGCGGCAGGACCAGAGGCAGGGTCAGCACCGCGTCCAGCAGGCCCTTCACCAGACGCGGAGCTTTGGCGGCGTAATACGCCGCCCAGATGCCCAAAAAGAAGGTCGCTCCCGTAGCGATGGCGGCGATGCGCAGGGAGTTTAAAAGAGGAAACCAATCCATATCAGCCCAGGTGGATAAAGCCCATGCTCCGGAACACCTCCGCCGCCCTGTCTGTGCGGAGGAAGGCAAGGAAGTCCCGGGCGCCGCCCTGGTTCTTCCCGGCGGTGAGGAC
>OFFJ01000859.1_pt1 | contig 23962 bp, 17 predicted proteins | sample 1521261 | NCBI WGS metagenome assembly OFFJ01 (sample SAMEA3504122, study PRJEB24116) | mouse gut metagenome | biome: mouse gut; feature: mouse-associated habitat; material: faeces | place: Denmark | collected 2011 | reverse complement strand
AGGGAAGACGGTTCTTTTGAATTCTGTAAAACACAGACTGCCCCTGTTGTCATCGGAGATAATGTATGGCTGGGAGGCGGCGCCATCCTTATGCCGGGCGTAACCATCGGCAATAATGTTGTCATAGGAGCCGGAAGCGTTGTCACCAGAGATTTTCCGGACAATACCATCGCCTGCGGAAATCCTTGCCGTATTATAAGAAAAAACGACATCTGATTTATGTCCGGAGGCTTTATGTCAGTTTCCGGATCATAGCAAGCACCCGTCTTCCACAGGTTCGGATTGCTTCTTCTGACAGTTCTCCTCTCTCACAGGCCTGCCGGATATTCTCATCATCCTGGGGATTTCCTGGCATAATAATATCATTTCCGGCAACGGCGCATTTCCAGGAAATGCTTCCGTCCGCCGGAACTGTTGTATTCCAGTCAGACATTACCACACCTTCAAATCCCCATTCTTTCCGCAGGACTCCTGTACAGATATCTCCAAAATTAGCTGCATGAAAGCCATTGATACGATTATAGGAGGACATAACAGCAACGGGCCGGCTTTCCCTGACTGCAATTTCAAACCCACGAAGATAAATTTCCCGTAAGGCCCGCGGGGAAATACAGACATTTACACTCATCCGGTTATCTTCCTGATTATTGGCCGCAAAATGCTTGATCGTCGTCCCCTGACCACCGTGAGACTGCACGCCTTTCGTGTCTGCAGCAGCACATTTCCCTGAAAGCAACGGGTCTTCAGAATAATATTCAAAGTTTCTTCCGCACAGAGGATTCCTATGAATATTCATACCTGGGGCAAGCCACAGGTGAATGTGAAACTGCTTCATCTCTTTCCCTACGATCTCACCCATCTTCTCAACCATCTCCATATCCCATGACTGAGCCAATGTTGTTGCAATCGGAATCGCAGTACAGTACTGATAATGGTCTATTGCCGTATCCGGCGTATTATCCGGAAATGGCATGCGATTCATCCCAAACACTTCGCCGCCCGGCAGAACTTCTCCGTCCTCTGTCGTCTTAAAATGAGGCTGAAGTCTTAATCCTGCCGGTCCGTCTGCAAGAATCAGCGGAAAGATCCCTCTGCCCTTAAGAAGCACCGAACTTGTCTCTCCTGCAGCTCCCGGAACAAGATTAGCGGCATTGCCCACAATCTGGGTTCCGTTTTCCGTACGCCGCTCAATACCAACCGTAAGCTGTGCCATCTCCTCTACAGTAAGCTGCGCCACCAGCTCTTCTATCGCAGCATTGCCTTCTTTTACATCCATAAGCGTCAAAAATGTTTGCGGATTCCCATCTTCCAAAATCGGGCGCACTTTATAACTGCACTTTTCGTTATCAGTCAGACGGTTTGTGAGCTGGCTGACGACGGTCTTGTCTTCAATCTTCACTGTCCCTGCCACATCTGTGTGCGCCGAATCTGCACCTGCACGGATCACATACTCGCCCGGCTCTAATATCCACGCCGCATCTCTCGTGCTGTAAGATGCCATATCCGCAAACTTAAACGTCACCGTAAGCTTCTCTGTCTCACCCGGCTGAAGCAATTTCGTCTTGGCGAATGCCGCCAGCTCCTGATATGGTTTTTCAAGTTCGCCCTCCGGAGCAGAATAATAAACCTGCACAACCTCTCTCCCCGCAAATTTCTTTCCTGTGTTCGTCACTGCAATTCCCAGCGAAATTCTTTTGTCTTCCCCCGCTTTTTTCACGGAAAGCTTCTCTGTCTTTATCTCAAACTGCGTGTAGCTTTTTCCAAATCCAAAGCAATATGACGGCTCAATCTTATGTGTGTCAAAATAGCGGTAGCCTACAAGAATATCCTCTGTGTAGTACTCATCATCCACATTTCCATTATTATGGCTGAAATCTTTTGAGGACGGATAGTCATAGTAGTCCTTTGCCCACGTGTCTGTAAGCCTTCCGGATGGGTAAGTCCTTCCTGTCAGTACATCTCCCGCCACATAGCCCCCGATATTTCCAAGCTGCCCCATAAGGACGACCGCATTAAGGCCCTGTATCTCTTTAATAGCCGTACTATCGATCACTCCTCCTATATTCAGGAGCAAAATTGTCTTTTCATAGTTTTCTGCCAGAAACTTAAGGTTTTCAATCTCCCGGTCTGTCAGGAGATAATCGCCTTTCCTGTACTCTCTGTCCTTCCCTTCCCCGGAATTCCTTGAAAGCACGTAAATGGCCGTCTCTGTCTCCTCCTTTTTCACGATACAAGGAGTCTGTGGGTCTTCAAAAGGTCTCTCAAAAAGTACCATGTGTACCGGCACTCCCCTCTCTTCCATCTCTTTCTCCACACTCTCCATATATTCCTTCTCTGCCCTGAAAAGCTCTGCATCAAAGCTGTCAAGCCACTCTCCGCTAAGGATATCAAATCCGGCGTCTATGAGTCCCTGCTCTACATTGATATTCTCTTTTGTATTCACGTCGCCGGATCCCGTGCCGCCTTTAACGGTATGTCTCGCCCCGTTCCCGTACAGCGCGATCTTCCGCTCGGATTCCTTCAGAGGCAGCGCTCCGTCATTTTCCAGAATCACCATGCACTCTCCTGCAAGCTCCCTTACCGCCTGCTGGTTCTCTCTCTCCAGCGGCGTAACTTCATCTGTTTTCAAACCAAAAAATTGTTCCATAGCAAATATTTCTCCTTCCTTCACTTCATTCAAGATCATATAGTTCTAAAATCACTCTGGCCTGTGACATCTGCGGAATTCACTCGGAAGAATCCCGTATTTTTCCTTAAACAGCTTTGAAAATGATCTGCTGTTAGCAAATCCGTTATTTACTGCAATATCTCCGATCGTCATATCTGAATTAGCCAGATCCTTATATGCATGGACAAGCCTGATACTGTCAAGATAATTTTTATAATTGATTCCTGTATATTTATAAAACATTCGTGAAAAATAGGCGGTCGAATACCCGAACGCCGCTGATACACTCTCCAAAGACAGCTCCGTCGCATAATTTTCTTTCATATAGGCAGTTATAGCAGAAAGTTTGTCAAGCTTCTTATGCTGCCGGACTAGCTTCGTATCCACCTTTTTCAAACGATATTTTGTAACAAGGAGATAAAGCAGCAGATAAAACTCTCCCATGACCTTTAGTTCATAACCGTATTCTTTTCCGGTATAGACCTCGTATATCTTCCTGATAAGAGCCATAGCCTCTCTATCCTGTATCAGACTGCTGTTAGAAAAATATATGAATCGCTCATCCGAATAATATTTTTCAAAATTTGACAAAGGTATCTGCAGAACAACTGTCAAATTCTCCTTTGGCGCATGGATCGAGTGAATCTCATTGGAATTCACAAGCATGCACTCTCCTGGTTCTAAACGATAGCCCGAATCATTGATGAAAAAATCGATTTCTCCCTCAAAGAGAGCAAAAATCTCGACAGAACGATGCCAGTGCTTTTCCCGGACATAATGTCCGTCCTTTCCCTCAAAGAGAAACAGCTTAAAAGGGATGTCATCATTGGGCATGATCAGTTCGTGAGAATACTCCATAAAGGACTCCTCCCATTTTCTCTGTCTCATAAGGAATTTCATTCCTTCCTATCATTTTACCATCAATTGTCATCCGTTGCACGCCTTTTCCCACATGTGAAGGATTAAAATCACTATTTGATCGCTGGTCACAGTAAAAACGGTCGGAAGGATCGTAACTGACAGAATGACAGTTGTCCATGACAGATGATCGCAGACAATGGATTCACATCTGGCATGACGACCTCCCGCAGCACTCTCTATTCTGTATGCGGAGCATATTGGAAACTTTCAAGCTTCTCAATACGTTCAAGCAGTCTTTTGTTTACTTGTCTAACTTGATTCAATTCCTGACCCTTTTGATTTAACTCCTGATATAGACAAACTTTTCTTTTCGCTTACTGTTGAACGACACTATCCATAATGACTAAAGATGATTCCTCTGCAATCCTTGTGCTATCATTTGGCAGCACTTCGACAATATGCACTTTCTGCTCGAACAAAAGGGATAACAGCTCATCAATCCTTTCCAGAACAATCTCAGGATTTAGAATCTCTTTACTGATAAAGATTCAATTTTTTCCATAATGATTTCCTTTGTCTGAATCATTGGAAACAAGATAAAATTTTATATAAAGAGAACAGCGGAGTAATATTCAGGAAAAACCTCAATATATCTCCGCCCTGTTATCTTACTTATATGCAAATATCTTCATTGCCTCTCTGCAGTTTTGTTTCATCGCCTGAATCCCCCATGATACAATATCGTGATACATAACTGGTGATTCATTTTCTGCCTTCTGTATCTGTGTCCTTACGCCGCTGCCTCCTGCCATAGACATATACGTATAATAATTAATCCTCCGTACTCCGGCTTTGATCGCTTTTCTGTAATCCTCTTCGCTGACACCGGAACCTCCGTGCATTACTACAGGAACACCTGCCAGCTTCCGCACATTTTCCACTACAGAGAAATCCAGCATCGGTCTGCTTAAATATACTCCATGCGTTGTTCCGAAAGAACATGCCAGCGCGTCAATACCCGTTGCCTCTGCAAATACTTTTGCCTGCTTTGGATCTGTATAGATCTTTTCCGGATCCTTTCCTTCTTTCTCCGAACCGGATCCCGTCTCTCTTTTCCCCATACAGCCAAGCTCTGCTTCTACGGACGCTCCTGTCTTTTTTGCAAATGAAACTGCCATCTCAAGCATGACCGGTCCCTTAACGTCAAGGGACATAAAAACATCTTATCTTCTACAAATTCTCTCATCCATTCTCACCGGCAATATTTGCTGACAATAATAATATATATGCTGCTATGCAATTCACGGATATTTTATTGTGCTGGATTTCCAGAAAGATGTCAAGAGAATGAAAAGATATTTTTTGCCAAACCAAAGCAGTTCGGCACATTATTCGCAAAGTGCATCCGCAAATGCCCGGTCCAAGATCCACGCGTTCAGCAATGTCTCTTCTTTCGACACATAAGGTTTCTCACCTTCTAATATGCACCTTCCAAACTGCTCGATCTCCAACATATAATTATCCGGACACATTACTGTATACTCTGTCTTTTGTTCATCAAGAACTTCAACATTATCCACGCGGCCGTCTGTAGTCAGGGTAAATTTGCAGATGTTCCGGCAGTTGAAATTGCAGGGCACCTCAATCCGTCCTTTCTCTCCTACTACCGCATAATAACCTCTCGCATAAGAGTTCAGCGAAGAGTAACTTGCCGCCTGCACCCCGTCTTCATATTTAAAGAGTGCCGTATTACTTACATCTACACCACACTGGTCATTCATCTCAGCAGATGCTTTGACGCTGACCGGTTCTTTTCCGTCTAAAAGATAGCTGATCGTGCTGATATTATAACATGCCATATCATAAAAAGCTCCGCCTCCAAGTTCCTTCTTCATCCGGATATTACCCATATCCGTAAGAAGGTCTGTCAGATGAGACTCCACGTATTTGACTTTCCCCACAGCTCCCTTGTCTATAAGTTCTTTCACTTTCTGTACAAGAGGAGCATGACGGAACGCAAAAGCCTCCATCAAAAGCACATGATTATCCTCACATATTCTGAACATATCTTTCGCCTGCTCTTGTGTAAGTGCCAGAGGCTTCTCGCACAAAATATGCTTTCCAGCCTTAGCCGCCTTTTCTACCCACTGGGCATGCATAGAATTCGGAAGCGGGATATACACTGCCTCCACATTCTCATCTGCCAGAAGCTCTTCATAACTTCCATAAGCTTCTTTCGCCCCGTACATATTTTTAAGTTTCTCTGCTTTTTCAATCCCTCTGCTGGCCACTGCATACAACACAGCATTAGAGGCTTTAAGAAGTCCCGGAATCGTGCGCACTTCTGCGATCTTCGCACATCCAAGAATGCCCCAGTTTACTTTTCTGCCCATAATCCACCTGCTTTCTTTATACTATCAGGGACGGCGAATCAAATCCCCGTCCCCAGATCCAAGTCACTTCTGCCCTTTACATCTTATCCTCTACAAACTCCCGCATCCCTTGAAAGATAAAGTACACGGATGTTGCTCCTGCATCCTGATGTCCTATCGCTCTGTCCATAAGTGATTTGGCCCTTCCAAATTTCGCGATATAATCCTTTGTCTTCTCCATTCCGTCTCTTGCCGCTTCTTCCGCTGCTTTAAGCATCTCCAAAAGACCTTTATCCTGATTTGCTTCAAGGGCCGCAACCGCCGGATCCAGCGCATCAACCATAGTCTTATCGCCCACTTCTGCTTTCCCGCGTTCTTTAATTGCCGCAAGGCTCTTCCTCTCCATAACCGCCAGGTCTGCTGCCTCAAGAGCCGTCTTTTTATCCATCCCTTTAGCTCCCGCAAGGTAAAGGCTTCCGAAGATCACGCCGGAAGCGCCGCCCATGGACATAAGCATCGCCTGTCCCGCTGTCTCAAACAGTTTATATACGTTTTCCTCGCCCTGCATCTTCATCAGTTTCTTTTTTGCCTTCTGCATACCGCCTGCCATTCCGATACCGTGGTCTCCATCGCCGATCACGCTGTCTACTTCTGTGAGATATGGTTTCTTTCCGATGATCTTATCTGCGATATAAATCAGCATATTCCGCGCATCCTCAGCGTTAAGCTCTGTAAGCTCGCCTTCCCTGCTCCTTACGATAACAGCCTCTTCTACGTCGTTTTCATCAAACTCTGGCTCTTCTTCCACCGTATCCTCTACCTGATAGACCGCCCCTGTAAGTTCTCCCTTCGCATAATACGGAGAATAACATGGCGCATCCAGATACTTGATCAGTTCATCATCCAGTTTTAAGATTGTGATAGAGAATCCGCCCATCTCCATGCATGTACAATAAGTCTTAACCTCTGCATCATGGATGATAAGTCCGTCCTTCGCAAAACGTTTATGCAGGTCATAGTATACAATATTAAGTTCTAGCAGAGGCGTGGAGCCAAGACCATTTACAAGCACTGCCAGTCTGTCTCCCTCTTTAAATCCCATCTCTGCTTTAATCTCTCTGTACATACGGTCAACCATATCATCTGCCGGCATCATCTTTGTCCGCTCGATTCCCGGCTCTCCGTGAAGACCCATACCAAATTCCATCTCATCGTCCGCAAGCTCAAAAGTCGGCTTATCATTCCCCGGCAATGTTCCGGGAGAAGTAGCAAGACCAATAGTATTGATATTATCTCTTGCCTTTTTCGCGATCCGAACTACTTCGTCAAATTCCAGTCCCGCATCGCAGGCTGCTCCTGCAACCTTGATGACAAATACGTCTCCGGCTATTCCTCTCCGATCGTAATACCGCTCCTTCGGCGCAGACGCAAAATCATCCCATACACGCACATGAGCTGTCTTGATGCCGTCTGCCTGACAAAGTTCTTCTGCCATGTCAAAGTTTAAATTGTCGCCCGCATAGCAGCCGTAGATAAAGAGTACTCCCTTGCCCTGATCCACTGCCTTGGCAGTCTCATATATAAGCTCTGGATTCGGCGAAGCACAGATATTGCCGCACGCAACCGCATCTGCAAGACCCGCTCCGCAGTATCCGGAAAACAACGGCTCATGCCCGCTGCCGCCTCCGATCACAAGAGCAACCTTATCCTTCCTGCTGGCGCGGTACTTAAACGCATTATAATCGCCGATTTTTTTATAGTATTTTTTATAGGCTGACAGATATCCCGCAAGCATCTCTTCTACTACGTTTGATACATCAGCGTTCAATATTTTTTTCATTGTCAGTATACCTCCTTATTCCACGTTTCTATGTCTCTCTGACATTTTTTCAAAGCTTAAATCCGGTGTCTCGTCAACCAAAGTCATAACGATCATATCAAAGGTTATCAGAAGGCACTGCTCAAACAGATTTCCCATAGGCTGGAAGGATGGAACCACATCATCTTTCCCCCGATAAACTGCTGCCGGCACAAAAAAAACTTTATCCGCAACATTTTTTGCCGTATTCCCGCTGGGTGAACCGGTTACCACATAGATCATACCGCCTGCTTCTCTGGCACGCTCACAAATATAGTTGATATGACCGATCCTGCCGTCACCCAGAGTAGCGATCACAAGATCACCCTTACAGATAGACGGAGTCGTGTCATCCCAGATCCAATGGATTTCCTTTCCCATATGCATAAGCCTCATGGCAAATGCCCGTGTAGCCATCCCTTCCCGTCCGACTCCAATCAGGAAGATACGCTCATGAGTCTTTATCTCCTCGATAAATTCTCTCATTCCTGCCTGATCCAGTCTCTCGTAAACTTTGCGGTGCTCATCTAAGATCTTTTCATACATTTCTTTATATTCCATCTAAGAAACACCTCCCTTAATCCAGTTCCTTATGCAGATAATCCATCGTCTTTTTCATGTAATCATATACGGCATCATCGTCGTCTTCAAAAATAGTCACAACTTCAAGATATTGCACGATGTCTTCAAGCCCCGCATTCTTTGTAGCACGTTTAATAAGCTCAGGCGTTACGATCCCCTCTCTTGTGAAATCCCAGTGCCTGTCCCATTTCCCGTCTGTCTGCTGCAAATGGATGGATCCGATATACGGCGCGCACTCATTGAACCAGAGTTCTATATCAGCTTCTTCCTTTAAAAGCGGTTTAAACAAAGCATGGCCCCAGTCTATTAAGAGCTTGACGGGAATCGCTGAACCTTCAAGATCCTTCATCATCTTACAGCACACAGATGGACTGTGGGGAAACTCTGTGATCAGAGGTGTTGCTTCAATGTGGATCTCCTTTAGTCCTTTTTCTTTTCCGTAGGCCGCAAGCTTTCTTAAATACTCAAGCATCTCCTGATAAAGTTCTTCCCTGCGGGATGAGTCTCTGGCATCATCATAATCCATACCGCCGACGGGAGATCCAAGGACCTTTGCGCCCATATCTATCGTCATATCTATCGCCCTTTTAAAGAAAATAAATGCCGCCTCTCTCTGTTCTTTCGCAGGAGCAAGGAAATGAGCAAAGGAGTAAGAGGCAAGACCGCCAAAAGTGGCATCTATCTCTACGCCTTCCTTTTCAAAAGAATTTTTATAATCGGCCACCATCACATCCCTTAACTCCTCCGGCCACCACGGGTCAATGAGATCCCAGGTGAACTGTACATGTTCTACGCCAAGATCATTTTTGCACATAGCAGCCAACTGCGCCGGTTTCATCCACCTTTTTACTGCAAATGAAAGGTTAAGTCCAAGTTTCATAAGTCGTCCTCCTTTATTCTGGCATCACAGATACCCATTTTTATTAGCTAAGTTTAATCTTCCGCTGTTTTTTCTCTCTCATGATTTCAGAAATAGAACTGAAAGAAATCGCGATAACTACTACCACACCGGACACTGCTGACTGCCAGTATACATTAACACCAAACAGTACGATCATATTCTGGATAATACTGATGATCGCCGCTCCGATAAGAGCGCCTGCCGGATTTCCGATACCTCCTGTAAGAGATACACCTCCGATTACAGAAGATGCGATAGAATTCATCGGCCAGTTTTCACCGACTGCCGTCTGCGCGGAGCCAAGCCTTGCAACATATAAAAGACCTGCCAGTGAAGAGATCAGTCCCACCAGTGAATAAATCATGACACGGATCTTATTCACCTTGATACCCAGAATCTTCGCCGCCTCACGGCTGTTGCCGATCGCGTAGATATAACGTCCTGTCTTCGTCTTCTTTACCATAAAAAGTACCAATACGAGCACAATGATACAGAATATGAACGGAATCGGCACCGGTCCTATATTTCCTTTTCCCAGAAAATAAATATCCTCCGGAACTCCTGTGATGGCTTTTCCTTTTGTGAGCACAAGATTGATACCTCCGTAAACCCCCTGCATACCGATAGTTGCCACCATAGAATTTAAGCGCAGTTGTGTAATGATCAGACCATTAATACATCCAAAGATCAGCCCAAGGGCTAACCCGATAAGTATAGACAGCCATGGATTCCAACCCTTATTAACCATCATAATACCCGAAAGAATACCACACAGTGAAGCAATCTTTCCAACAGACAGATCAAGCTCCCCGATCAGCAGAAGCAATGACTGCGCAATACCGATCATACCGATAAACGCAAGGTCGCGGATCAGTGCCTGCAGATTGTATATATCAAGGAAGTACGGGGACGCCACGCTTGCAATGATGATCATCAATACAAGTACAGCGCCGATCGCGGTCATATTACTTTTTTTCAATGCATTGACCAGTGCATTGTTTCCTTTTACTTTGTCTTTACTCATAACAAACGACTCCTCTTTCATCTTATGAATTTACTCCGATAATTGCACTCAGAAGTGTATCTTTATCTGCCTTCGCATCATACTCGCCAGCCTGCTTTCCCTCATATAATGCAATGATTCTGTTTGAGCATTTTTTTACCTCATCCATCTCTGAGGAAATAAGGATGATCCCAATCCCTTTTTCCTCTGCAAGCTCCTTCATCAGCCTGTATATTTCAGCCTTGGTTCCAACATCAATACCTTTTGTCGGCTCATCAAATACAAGTACTTTCGGATTACATTTCATCGCCCGTCCGATAATGACCTTCTGCTGGTTGCCGCCGCTTAAAAATTGAATCGCTTTATCCGTATCCGGCGTCTTAACATCATATGTATCAATAACTTCTCTGGCAAGTTCTTCTTCTTTTCTGCGGGAAATACTGAATCCGCTCTTTAACGTATCCAATGTGGATACGGATATATTTTCCCGGATAGAAAGCACTGGAAGGATTCCCTGTTTTTTGCGTTCTTCAGGAAGATAGATAAATCCGTGATTCACAGAATAGTTCGTATCGCCAAGTTTCCAGGCCTCTCCATCAAGCTTAACTGTGCCCGAGTACACTGGCAGATATCCGAAGATTGCCTGCATAAGTTCGCTTCTTCCTGCTCCTACCAGACCGGAAAATCCTAAAATCTCACCCTTTTTCAGGGTAAAGCTGATATCTGAAAACTTTTCTCCTGTCAGATTGCTCACTTCTAAAAGCACTTTCTCGGATACCTTCTCGGAACAAAATACCTGATCCTGATCAAGTTCTTTTCCTGTCATCTGTTTAATGACCCACGGGATATTAACATTACTGATCACATCACCTGCAACCATCTTGCCATTACGAAAAACTGTTATTACATCACCAAGAGAAAATATCTCTTCCAGCTTGTGGGATATAAAGATGATCGCTTTGTTCTGTTTCTTTATTGTCCTGACAATATCAAATAAAATTTCGGTATCACTCGTCGTCAGACTGGTTGTCGGCTCATCCAGCATAAGCACCTCATACTCCTCATGCACACAGGCCCTCGCGATCTGAAGAAGCTGCTGGGAAGATACCGATATATCTTTTACAAGTGCGTCAGGTTCTACCGGAATCTTGAACCTTTCAAGAACCGGCACAGCCTTTTTCTCAAGCTCTTTCTGGTTTACAATCCCTTTGATCCCCGATTTTTCATATGGGAGAAAAAGATTTTCCGCAACTGACATATATCCGAACAGATCAATTTCCTGCGGCACGTATGCGATCTTGTCAAATAAAGCTTTATTTTTTATCGCATCTTCTCCATTTATCAATACCTCGCCTTCTTCCGGCTGGTATACACCTGTCAGACATTTGATCAGAGTACTTTTCCCTGCCCCGTTTTCACCGATAATACAGTGAATCTCTCCGGGTTCAAAGGCTACATCTACAGAATCCAGTGCCACTACGCCCGGAAACAATTTTGTAATATTATGCGCCTCTAATACTTTCATAGACATGCTCCTTTTAAAAAAACGGGGGCGAGTAACTCTAATTAAATGGTCACAAGCCCCCGCTTTTTATCATACTATATTATTAGTTTTAAATTATTTAGCGTCGCCGCCTACAATCTCGATCCACTCATCAATGTTCTCACCATCGATCACTGCGATACCTGTATCAACCATAGCCGGAATCTCAATCCCGATATATTTCTGATACATCATGAGAACTGCCATGGAACCCTGCATCTGCGGAATCGTTGAAGATGTAGCTGTAATTGTTCCGCTCTTGATATAGTCAAGGATCTCGATCAGGTTGTCCATAGATACGAATGTTACTTCGCCTTTCTTTCCGGCCTCTTCGATAGCTGCCGCAACACCTGAACCACACGCGTCACAGTTAAGGAAACCTTTCAGATCCGGATTTGCCGCCAAAACTGCCGCTGCCTGAGACTGTGCCTCTTCGATGTTATCATTGTCAATACCACCGTCAACAACTTCGATGTCCGGATACTTTTTCAGCGCGTCCAAATGTGCCTGATATCTCTCAGCATGGTTTGGTGCTGACGGAAAGCCCTGCATAACCGCAACTTTTCCTTTTTCTCCGATTTCTTTTGCAAGTCTGTCTGCCGCGATTGTCGCCTGCTCTTTGAAATCATTACCGCAGCTTGTAAGTCCGCTGCCTTCTGGTGACGGAGCGTCAAAAAGAACTACCGGAATGCCCTGTTCTTCAATCTGCTCAATAACTGCTTTACTTCCGTCATAATCTACCGGGTCAAGCGCGATACCTGCCGGCTTTGTAGCTGCTGCCTGCTCTAATACAGAGTTCTGCTCTGCAACGTCCGCCGCATTAGGAGCACGATAGTCGATCTTAACCTCTACGCCAAGCTGATCTGACAATGCGTCAGCCTGGATCTGCGCGCCTTTGTTTACTTCATCGAACCATGCATGCACACATTTCGGAACGATTACAAACGTCATATCCTTTGCCGCTCCTCCTTTGCCGCCTTCCGAACCGCCGGATCCACCAGATCCGCCTGAGCTGCAGCCTACTGCAAGTGTAGCGATCATCGTCGCCGCAAGCAGCAATGATAAAATTTTCTTTTTCATAGTCTTTTCCTCCTTTTTTTCTATTATCCGATTGGAATGACTATATTATACCGAAGCCATTTCATAAATCCAATGTGAAAGAATTTAGAATGGGTGTGGTAATTTTAATACGTCAGTCAACACTGATGATCTGATCCGAGATATCTTCTACATACTCCTCCCTTGACTTAATGATGATAACTGCTGTACCGCGGTTCGCAAACTTTTTTATATAAGATTTTACGATGGATACTCCCATCAGATCACATCTTGCAAAAGGTTCAAATAAGATCAGAACCTGAGGATTATAAATATACCATCTTTCCAGAGTGATGCTGATTATATCATTTACACCAAGATTATCCGCAAATCCCTCTTCCGCGGTCTCCGCCTGCTCAAATTCCTGTTTAAGCATCTTAGGTATCTTCGATGAATTCGCAATATATTCAAGAGAGGAAATCTTTCTCAGTGACGGGATCAAAAGATTTTCTCCTGTGCTCATACCAGAAAACACCTCGCTCTCACTTCCCATGTGCTTGACAGACACCACCTTTTCCTTCACATAATCAGAAAAATCCGCGACACGGTATACACGGGAATTAAGAATACAGGAATGGTATGGTGCCGCCATACGACCCGATAGGACCATAAAAAGTCTTTCTTTGTTTTTACCGTCAAGAACAAGAAATGTAACGATTTCTCCTCTTAAAAAACTAAAATCCTGAATTTTTCCGCTGTTCATCTTCAGTCCAAGTATCTGATATACTGGATTTCCCTCATTGTTCTGCTGCTCCAGCATATGACTGTCCAGGCTTTTCTTTCTGGATATCACACCCCTCCCCAGCAGGAATTTTTCAAGATGGGCGCTATCTGCAATATAATATTTGCCGCACTTTTTTACGATCCTCCCAGTTTTGAATATGATATATTTTTCCGATAAAAGCGAAAGCACCATATCCGAATGGCTGTTTATGATCACACCCATATCACTCATGATCAATCGTTTCATCACTGCGCCAAAAGCACGGATCGATTCCGGTCTCATCCCTTCAAATTCATCTTCAACAATCAACAGTTTCTTATGGAGCCACTTTGCTTTTACAATATCTACAATACGTTTTTCAAGTTCCGAAAGCTCTTTCATCTTTTTTGACGCATCTATGTCAACACCAAGTCCAAGAAGGAAGTCTCTCATCTGTTCTTCCAGATATTTTCTCCTCCGTACAAGCTTTATCCATCTGCTTTCAACCAGACCGATATACTCAGCCACGGACCAGTCATCAATAATATAATTAGATGCCGCGATACGGTATACTTTTTTCTGCAGTTCAAAATTGCCCCGTATTTTTTCTCCCTCGATATAAATATGATGCTTTGCCAGTTCTTCCTGCATATCCCCTGCAAGTATCCTTACTGTCAGATCTTTTCCAGAATATGTAAGGCCAAGAAATCCGACAATTTCTCCTTCTAAAATATGCAGAGTGACATTTTCAAGTCTCTCCATCTGACTTGGCTTTGCATTCAGATTATTAATTCTTAAGATTTCCTTCTTCATCTGATAAACTAATGCCTCTCTCATCTTTGGCCGGAATCGTGATCTCTACGTCCGTTCCCTGCCCTACGGTACTGTAGACATTCACCCCGTACTCCTCCCCAAACAAAAGCTGTATCCGCTTATGTATATTCGGGAGAGCAATACCCGTGTTACGCTGCTTCTGACTGTCCTCATCCTCGACTCTCATATTTTGGGAGTGGATCCTTCGGTTGAGCTTATCAAGTGTCGTTCCGTCAATGCCGCTTCCATTGTCTGAGATCGTAAGAATCAGGTTTTTTTCTGTAACAATCACTTCAATGATCACTTTACCGCCTTCCAGCTTTTCTTCTAAACCATGGTATATGGCATTTTCCACAACCGGCTGGATGATCAGTTTCGGGATGAGAAAATCATAAGCCTCCTCATCCTCTTCATCAACGATCACCTCCAGCGAAAAACGATTATTAAACCGATAGCGCTGGATCAGCATATAGTTATTGATATTAGCAAGCTCATCCCTGAGTGTGACAAGCTTTCCCTTCCGGCTGATACTGTATCTAAAAAAAGAAGACAATGCCTCAACCATACCTGCAATTTCGGCATTATCATCCATCAGGGCCTGTCCTCTTATTGATTCCAGCGTATTATAAAGAAAATGGGGATTGATCTGGCTTTGAAGCGCTGTAAGCTCTGTCTGCTTATCAAAAATCTCTGCCGAATTCCTGCGTATCTTTCTGGAAGAGTATTTGTCTACAAGAATCTTCATCTCCCTGATATAAGGAATCGTATCTCTTATATTTTCAAGTTCTGCCTCCGTCTGCTCTTCGCCCGCAAAATATTCTAATGTATCTTCAAAAGTTTTAAGCGGATGCACGATCCATATCAGCATAACTACCAGTATGGCCGCCTGCGCCGCAATGCCAAGCAATATTATAAAACCGTCCTTTTCCACAGCACTGCATAAAACATGTGTCATCAGGATATATATACCCTCTGCGCACATAATACAGCTTAATCGTCCAACCAGCTTCATACGGCCCTCCTATGAATGCAGCTTTCTATACAGTGCCGGCTTTACGCCGACTGTTTTTGTAAATGTCTGGCTAAAATAGCGGGAATCCCTGTATCCTACATTTTCTCCAACCGCAGCGATCGTCTCATTCGTTGTACAGAGCATCTCTTTTGCCTTCTCCATCCTCACATTTAACAGATACGCGCTAAAGTTCATATCTGTCTCCTTTTTGAAAAGGACGCTGAAATACACTGGATTAAGTTCCACAACCTCCGCAATATCTTCTAACACAATCTTTTCGCCATAATGCTCCTCAATATACTGTTTTGCCTGACGGACAGGCTTTGCTGACTCTGTCTCTATCGCCTCTCTTGCAATATCCAAATAATTTCCCAACTCTGTCTTAAGAAGATTTTTAAGTTTGAGGATGGAACTGCAGTGCTGACAGCTATTCTTTGTATTTCGTATCATCTGCCGTATCTCATCCTGCTGTATATCAATGCTGTCGAAAAATATCTCGATCAATTCGTCCGCCACATGGTAGCACTCTGAAAAGTCAATATCATCCCGCATGATAAAACTGCTGTAGATCTGATTGATGCAAAGTTCAAGATTTTCTTTGCTATAACCTTCAATACTGGCAAGAAAGCTTTCTTTGTAACGTATTACAGGATTTTTAACATCCTTTTCCGCAAATATGTTCTCCACATAGATAAGCCGCCCGGTTCCAAGCTTGATCCTATTTAAAACTGCCCTGTTTGACTCCTTTATGGAAAAGCTTATCTCACCAAACTCCTTTTTTTCTCTTCCTACACCTATAGTAACTTCATACTGTTCAAATCCCAGCAGATATTCCTGTATTTCAGACAGGATATCATTGATCCGGCTCCTGATCTCCTTTGCCTTGCTGTCATCATAATTAAACAGGCAGTAAATATGCAGATTTTCCTTTTCACAGATCAGCACTTCCTCGGCAGCCGGATTCAAGATCCGCTCTACGATCTCTATGATCTTCAAAGCTGTGATCCGATCTTGTTTTTTATCATATTTTTTGTAGTCCACATAATCAAGTTTAATATCAATTCCCCGGTATATCTCCCCCTCCAGAGGCACTCTGTCATCCTCCATCTGGGTCTGCCCATCCTGCTCAATGATGTTATTAAGAAAATCCCTCCGTATGATCTGCTTACTTTCAGCAACTGTTTCCTGAAGCTCAAGCTTTTCTTTTGTCTCCTTTTCAATCAGTTCAAACTGACCGCATATCTTCTTTAATACTTTATTTAATTCATTCTCATTAATCGGTTTCAGGAGGTAATCATCCACCCCGTATTGAAGGGCTCTGTGGGCATACTCAAATTCCTTATATCCGCTGATCACTACGAACTTGATACTCTTTTTCAGTTCCCTGGTCATACAGATCAGATCTAATCCGTTGATCTTTGGCATTCTGATATCTGTAATCACGATATCAGGCAGTTCTTCTTTGATCACATGGAACGCCGTCTCTCCATTATCCACAATATCCGCGCATTCCAAATTAAATTCCTCCCACCTGATCAGTTTTTTGATCAGCATCCCAATCCGGAATTCATCATCCACGATCAATACACGCCACTTTCTCTTCTGCATTCTGACTTCCTCCTCTACATACTCTTCTATACAAATACGGCCATACTTTTTCTCTATATACTTTCCAGCGCCTCATTAGCGCCCACCAGCATCAAGATCGTCCCCGCCTTCAAAGGTATATCAGGATCCGGTGTGATCTCGACCCGTTCCCCTTCCCTGCTTCCGATCACATTCACGCCGTAAGTTTTCCGCACATCCAGTTCCTTTAATGTCTTCCCGATCCATTTTTCCGGTATGGCAGCTTCAACGACGCTGTAATCCGGTGACAGTGCGATCCAGTCTGCAAGATTTCCCGACACCAGATTCCTTGCAATCCGCTTTCCCATCTCCCTTTCCGGAAATACAATGGCATCCGCGCCAACTTTTCTTAAAACCTCGGCATATCTTTTATTATGCGCCTTACACAGAACATAAGGGATTCCCATTTCTCTGGCAGACAGTACTGCCATAATGCTTCCTTCCAGATTCTCTGATGATGCGATCACGATCCCGTCGAAATTCTTCGATCCCAGAGACTGTAAAAGCTCTGGATTCCCGATATCCGCCTGCATGGCATAGGCTACCTGATCTGCCACTGCCTCCACACACTCCATATCCTGATCTATGGCTACAACATCGCACCCCATCCGCTGCAGCGTGACTGCAACACTGGCTCCAAAACTTCCAAGTCCCAACACGATAAATTGCTTTTTCATCATCAAACCTCCTCGTCTTTTATCTTGCACAATCTTCCTCTTATTATCCGACCATAATCCGCTCCTGAGGGAGACTTCGTATTTTATCCCTTGGATGCGTCTTCCCGGCAAAGGTCAGCACCAGCGACAGCGGCCCTAATCTTCCGATATACATCAGAATCATCAGGATTATCTGGCTGACACGGCAAAGCCGCGGAGTCAGATTCGCTGTAAGACCTACCGTTCCTACCGCCGAAGCCGTCTCATAGATAACATCTGCCAGCAGAATGCTATCTGGTTCAATGATCAGAATCACGATGGTACCGGCAACAAAGGCGGCAAAAGCCACCATAACAACACAAAATCCCGTACGAAAATTTGCCACTGATATCCTTCTTCCCATACACTCCGTATCATTGCCTCCCCACACAAATGTAAGACAGGCAAGAAACAACATGGCAACTGTCGTCGTCTTAACCCCGCCTGCAGTTCCTCCCGGAGAGCCGCCGATAAACATAAGAATTGCGCAAAACAGCTTGGATTCTTCATGGAGCGCTCCCTGAGAGATCGTCGCAAACCCTGCAGTTCTTGTAGTCACCGACTGAAACATCGCTGCCAGAAGCTTCTGCCCCGGATCCATACCTCCAAGAGTCTGGGGATTGTGATATTCAGCAAAAAAGATAAAGACCGTCCCAGACACGATCAGCAGCGCTGTCATAATAACAGCCAGCTTCGAGTGCAGGCGAAGTCTGGTAAACCACCAGCGCCGCGGCACTTCCCGGCTGATAACTTTCCTTCCGTTCTCCAGCACATCAAACCATACCGTAAATCCGATACCGCTTAAAATGATCAGAAGCATCGTCGTAATATTTATGATCGGATTCACCGCATAATCACACAGGCTGTGATCTCCCAGTATATCGATCCCCGCATTGCAGAACGCCGAGACTGAATGGAAGAACGAATAGCAGATTCCCCTTAAAAAGCCGTATTCCGGCACGAACTGGAAAGCATATAGTACTGCCCCGCCTCCCTCTGCCAAAAGCGTTCCGATGATTACCTTTTTTACCATTCCGGCAATTCCGCCAAGCTGCCAGGCACTATAGGATTCCTGAAGCACCACCTGCTCCCTGATGGATATTTTTCTGTGCAGCAAAAAGAAAAACAGAGCGGCACATGCGATCACTCCAAGCCCGCCGATCTGTATCAACAAAAGCAGCACAATCTTCCCAAACAAAGTAAACTGCGTGGCAGGAACAATTGTCACCAGTCCTGTCACACATACTGACGTCACAGATGTAAATAACGCATCGATAAACGCAATCGGGCGGGTATTGCTGATTGGGAGATACAAAAGCACACCCCCGAGAAGGATGACTGACAAAAATCCCATTGCCGTTATGCGGAGTGTATTCCATCTGATATTTTTTTCTTTCTTCACAGCTTATTCTCCGTATACCTTTTCTTTCTTAAATGGCGCAGATAATACCAATCTACTATCTGCGCCGTCTCTGCACTTTCTATATTATAATGGGCATCCCATTATTTCTGTACGATGTTGATAATCTTCTTCGGAACATAGATTTCTTTCACGATCGTCCCTGTAAGCTTATCCGCCACTGCCTCTTTACCGGCCTTAACCGCATCCTCTTTGGATACGTCCGCCGGAATCGAGATAACTGCCCTTGTCTTTCCATTGATCTGTACCGGAACCTCTATCTCGTCATCCTTCATGGCTTCCTCATCGTAGGTTGGCCATCCGGCTTTGAATACGCTTCCCGTATGGCCTAACTGCTCCCAGATCTCTTCCGCCATATGAGGCGCGAAAGGTGAAAGGAGAACCGCCATTGCCGACAGCGTATCGATGTCTATTCCGCCTGTCTTCTTTGCAATCTCGATCAGGTTATTGTTATGCTCCATAAAACCTGAGATTGCAGTATTTAAGCTAAAGCTCTCAAGACGCACAGTAATGTCTTTAATCAGTCTGTGACGTTCCTTGATCATCTCTTTTGTCGCATCGACCTTTGCCTCTTTACTGTCCATGACAAGATTCCACAGACGCTTTAGAAATCTGTTTACACCGTCAATCCCGCGGTCATCCCACTCAGCGTCAAGTTCCGGCGGTCCCACGAACAGTTCGTACATCCTCAGAGAATCACAGCCGTAATCCCTTACCAGATCATCCGGCGATACGACATTTCCTTTGGACTTACTCATCTTGATTCCGTTCTTTCCGGTGATCATACCCTGATTAAAAAGCTTCTGGAACGGTTCGTCAAAATCAATGGCTCCGATATCACACAGGAACTTCGTATAGAATCTGGAATAAAGAAGGTGCAGTACCGCATGCTCCACGCCGCCGATGTACATGTCTACCGGAAGCATCGCGTCTGCTTTTTCCTTGGATACCAGTTCTTTATCATTGTGGTTATCCACATAACGAAGGAAATACCAGGATGATCCTGCCCACTGCGGCATTGTATTTGTCTCTCGCTTTGCGGCTTTTCCGCACTTCGGGCACTTGCAGTTCACCCACTCGTCAATAGCGGCAAGCGGTGATTCACCTGTGCCTGTAGGCTCATAGGACTCCACCTCCGGAAGTCTGAGCGGCAGCTCTTCCTCCAGAACCGGCACGTTGCCGCACTCAGGACAATGCACGATCGGAATCGGCTCCCCCCAATAACGCTGGCGTGAAAATACCCAGTCTCGAAGCTTATAATTTACAGTCGCACGCCCCATTCCTCTCTCTTCGATGATGTGCGGAGCCTCTTTTTTCAGAACCGCGGATTCCATGCCGTTCCACTCTCCAGAATTGATCATCGTTCCGTTAGCCTCTGTATAGGCCTCTGTCATGTTTTCAATCGCTTTTCCGTCCTTCGCGATAACCTGAATGATCGGGATCCCAAACTTTGTCGCAAACTCAAAATCGCGGTCATCGTGAGCAGGTACGCACATGATCGCTCCTGTTCCGTAATCAGCAAGTACATAATCAGAAAGCCAGATTGGCGTCTTCTCCCCGTTTAATGGATTGATGGCATAGCTTCCGGTGAAGACACCCGTCTTTTCCTTGTCTTGCATACGGTCTACATTGGACTTCATGGATGCATCGTAAATATATTTTTCCACATCTTCCCTTGTCTCATCCGTAGCCAGTTCTTTCGCAAGGCTATGCTCCGGCGCAAGCACCATAAAAGTCGCGCCAAAAAGAGTATCCGGTCTTGTCGTATACACAGTAATCTTCTCATCGCGTCCGTCCACCGGGAAATCAACTTCTGCACCGTAAGATTTTCCAATCCAGTCAGTCTGCATTTTCTTGACCTTCTCCGGCCAGTCAAGCTTATCAAGATCGTTAAGAAGACGCTCTGCATAAGCAGTGATCTTAAGCATCCACTGGCGGAGATTCTTTTTTGTGACCTCCGCGCCACAGCGCTCGCATTTCCCATTTACTACCTCTTCATTGGCAAGTCCGGTCTTACAAGACGGACACCAGTTGATCGGGAACTCCTTCTCATATGCCAGACCTTCCTTGAACATCTTCACAAAGATCCACTGTGTCCACTTATAGAATTCAGGATCCGTCGTATTCACTTCCCTGTCCCAGTCATAGAGCGCTGCGATCTCATTGATCTGATGCTTGATGTTCTTTACATTCTCCGCTGTAGAGATTGCCGGATGTACCCCCATCTTAATGGCATAGTTCTCTGCAGGAAGCCCGAAGGCATCCCATCCCATAGGATGGATGATATAATATCCCTGCTGCAGCTTATACCTGCTCCACACATCGGAGATCACATAGCCTCTCCAATGTCCTACATGCAGACCGTTCCCCGACGGATACGGGAACATATCAAGACAGTAATACTTCTTTCTCTTGCTCCCATCCTCATTCTCCTTCACATTTACCGGATTCTTTTCCCAGTTCTCGCGCCATTTCTTCTCAATCGCCTTATGATTGTAAGGTATCTTTGACATATTTACTCCTCCTGCCTAATTACTTTGTGAGGTCCTATCAAATTATCGAACCTGTTTTGCACCTATAATGAAAGCCTTCTCATCTCCAAGAGACGAAAAGGCTTAACTTCCGTGGTACCACTCTTTTTCACGGAATCACAGATTCCGTGCACTCATTGCTTCTGTAACGGGAAGAGACCGCCCGTGCCTACTACTTCTGCCTGAATATATCCTTATATAATGCAGTCTGTCTGTTCAACGCGGGAACTCCGAGGCGAGTTGGGAGATTTCCGCTTACTGCCTCACACCCTCCGGCAGCTCTCTTAAAACGTCCGTCTCTTAGTACTCCTCTTCAATGTTTTTCAATATACGATAAATATTATATGTAAAATGTTAAAATAAGTCAACCCTGAAGAAATTATTTTTTACGGTTGTTCCATACCTCTCTTTAGTGTATAATGAATATAAGTAAAGTTACTGGATTTTCAGTAGAATAATGTATACATAAAGGAGAGTTTGCTATGGTATATTTATTGACAGGTCCGAAAGGCAGCGGAAAAACGCAGCAAATGATTGAACAGGCTAACAAAAAATCAAAGGAATGCAACGGTAACGTAGTGCTTATCAAGAAGACGCACCGTGATACCGCCAGTGTTGCATTCAATATCCGTACAATCTGTATGGACGACTATCCGGCGATTAAGAATATTGACGGATACATTGGATTTTTATATGGCATGTACAGCTCTAATCACGACATTGAATGTGTATTTATTGACGGCATCTTAAAGCACGCGGATATTTCACTTGAGAATGTTCCGGCATTTATCGACAGACTGAACCGGATTTCCAAAGACTGCGGCATCGAATTTTACGTAAGCATCAGCGCTGCAAAAGCGGATTTGGCAGATGTAAATCCCGAGCATTGTAAGTATCTTAACTAGTACATCAAATATGATACGAAGGATAAATATTTTAATTTACGAATCTGTAAAGCGGAAAATGAGCGGGCAATTTTTAAAGCTGCCCGCTCAAAAAATGAAAATTTATTTAGAACCGATACCCAAGTTCATATTTTACCACATCGATGTTTGCCGTTCCATCTGCAAAAAATGAGATCCCGTCCGCTTCCTGCTCAGTATACATCGTCGCTGACAGCACCTGTTCACCGTCTCCCACAAAAACTTCCGCACTAAAACGGTCCAGAATGATCCGAAGCTTCAGCTCCCCTCCCGCATGATCTACCAAACTTCTCCGCTGATGGATGATGGCCCGCCTCGAGCCGGAGAACTTTCGGTCTATTTTCAGAATAGACTCCCGGGGGCGGAAACTCAGCGATGTGTAATATGTATCGTTCTGCGCAAACCGTACCGCAAACTTCCGATACAACTCTTCCCCGTTCTGGGGACGGACTGTAAGCTCCATATCAACCTTTCTTCCCTTAATCCCATCAAGCTTTACAATCTCTGAAACCATGACATTCTTATATACCACTTTATCATATCTCAAAGCGTCCAGTTCCCTGACTGGCTTCTGATACAATTTGCCGTTTTTCACTGACAGCTCTCTCGGCAGACTCATCTGCCCAAACCACGGCTCCTCTGGCGAACGCATACTGCAGGCATCCCAGTTCTGCATCCAGCCGATCATGATCCGGCGCCCATCCGGTGAAAGTATTGTCTGAGTCGCGTAAAAATCAATCCCATAATCAATAGATTGGTCGTGCTCCTCCTTAAATGTCCCGGATGCTTCGTCATATTCACCTATCATGCAGACCGTTCCATTTCCATTATGATATTCAAACCCCTTGGGCAACATGTCCTGCGGGCTTATCAGCAGCACCCATTTCCCATCTAGCTCGAAGAAATCCGGGCATTCCCACATCTTCCCGAACCGGTCGCAGTTAGAAACCAAAACGCTTTTAAACTTCCACTGGAATCCGTCCGCGCTTTCATACAGAAGGATCTGTCCGCTCCCGTCCGCCGGACGGTTCCCCACGACGCAGGCGTAAGTCCCGTCCGCTTTCTTCCACATCTTGGGATCGCGGAAGTCGAACCTGCTGCTGCCCTTGGGAATGTCCTCTTCATCCAGCACCGGGTTCTGTTCATATTTCTCATAATCAATCCCATCGCCCACAGCGATACACTGGGTCTGCACTTCCCGATAAGTGTCCCGCTCTATATGTTCTTTTAACACACCGGTATACATCAGCAGATGCCGTCCGTCCGGCAGCACTACCGCGCTCCCAGAAAAGCACCCATCCCTGTCATACGCCTCGTCCGGCGCAAGGGCGCAAGGAAGATATTCCCAATGGA
>OFFJ01000851.1_pt1 | contig 24104 bp, 17 predicted proteins | sample 1521261 | NCBI WGS metagenome assembly OFFJ01 (sample SAMEA3504122, study PRJEB24116) | mouse gut metagenome | biome: mouse gut; feature: mouse-associated habitat; material: faeces | place: Denmark | collected 2011 | reverse complement strand
TTATATCATTTACAGGAATTGTTCCGCTCGTCTCTTTCGAATCACATTTCTTAACAATTCTATCACCATCTGGTAATAACTCGCCGTTGCTATCTTTCCCCTTATCATCAGCCGTTATGTCCGTGGTAGTATATACAACTCCTTGGATTTCTGTGTCGCCAATTTCTGTTATTGTATATGTGGTTCCTTTAGGCAAATATTGTATGCGAATATATTCTCCATCTTTCAGAGTAAATTCTTCTCCATATGCAATCGTTTCCCACGTAAGAATACCGCCTCCAGACTCTCCATTGGAATCACCTACCGGTTTGCCATTTCTGTCATATTTGACATATGCATAATCATCTTTTAAACCCGGAATAGTAAGTTTAAATGTAAATTCCTTATCATTAAAGAATTGACCTTGCTCTTTAACAAACTCACCGTTTTCATTCTTTTCTCCGAAAAGATCTTGCGCTGGATAATCCGTTCCATTTACTGTAACTACTACCTCTTTACTGATTTTCAAATGACCAAAATCTTTATCTGTTGTTTCTGGTGTTTTAGATGATACAGATGGTAATGTAAATTGCATCCAACATGTAGATCCTGATTCACCACGCTCCGTATAGAAAAAGTTTAATGTAAATTTCTTTTTATCTACTTTTCCACATGTTGGTGGATTGTCCTCACCATTGGTATAACATTCATCTTCATGTCTATGAATACCCTCTTTTTCTTTATTTATATAGTCCCATAAATTCAGATATTCACCTACAGAAGAATGCACACCTCCAATATCACAAACCAATTTCCCAGTCTTATTATCATCACTGCTCAAGAACACCCACATATCATCATCACCAAAGAAATAATACTCTAATGGTCCTACATAATCTGCAACTAACTCAAAATCAACTCGATATTGCATACCGAAATAACTATTATGATCTATATCATCATCACTCCAAGGAAATTGTCCATTTGCTGATGCCCCAGTATACTTTCCAGTCTTATCACCCTTTTCACCAACAAACTGACGTTTAGCCCGATTACTATAATCTCCAAATTTCATATCGTGTCCATCTGTTCCATAAGATTCCACCGAATCCATAGGCCAAAAGTTATTGGTCCAAATATGATAATGAGTTGTCGCTATGCCATTCTTATGGCTGTCAGGATTATTAAATTTATCTAAATTGATTGTGTTTGTATTGTTTACAGCTGTTAATGTATGTGTATCACCAACCTGATCAAATTTCAAAGAATAATTACTGTATGCAGTTTTTCCAGCTGCAACGCCATCGCCAAACAGCTCCGGAGCAATCACACCGTTTGCGTATTGTACTTTTCCATCCTTCAACCCGGTTGTCAACCCAAATGTACATCCCTTATAACTGCCAGCAACTGGAGGATTATTATCCTGAGTACCATTGAACTTATTCAGCAAATTCCCATTCCAATCTTGATATTGAAGTCCTGAACCACTATTACCATTACCAAAGGCTAGCTTTGTACCTGAACCTTTATAATTGTTCGGACTATTAATCCCGGATTGTGCTGTATGCATATACCATGTTCCATTTAACTGTGTTGAAGTTTGTTTTTGATTTTTTTGGCTGCCCGCGTCTTCAGCCGTTTGATAAATGAATCCATCACCGATATCATAATCATAAAATGCAGCATCTATATCCTTATCAGTTTCTTTAGGATCATATACCAATCGAATCACTGCTTTATCTTCTATATATACATAATTCTCTGTTGCTGATGTTTTTCGATTTGTAAAATGTAAATCAGTACTATATTCATATATATTCCAATCATCTCTTGCAGTACTTTCGGCATCTTTTTCATTCTTTAGAACCCATACCTCTTTTAATTCATAACTAGGGTTTTCAATTACTGCATTTATATAATTTATCGTTGGCGCTTTATGATATTCAAATGATCTTGATTCATATACTTCCCTCAATTCCCCTTTTGTCTTTAATTTCCCACTATTTTTGTCGACATACAAACTTCTAATAGTGTTTCCATTGGGTGAATTACCCACTCCCCTTCCGTTTTGGGGCAAATTATTTTCACCACCTGTAGTGTCAATAACTGAAAGTACATTGGTATTATCCCCAACTGTCTTCTCAACTAAGTTGACATCATTATAAGCCACCATGTCAAGATTTGCGTAATACTGTACTGTAAATTTAGGATTAGGTGTCCCTGTCGCATATACAATCGCCGTCTCTTCTTGAAGGGTAACCACCATTTTTCTGCTCGGATTCTCCTCATTTAAGTAAATACTATCAGTTTCTTCCGCTTCGGTTTCATCAACCATTTGCAAAGCTCTTATCGTGAATTCAGTTTGCATATCATCCGCCACCGTATCAGATGGTTCATCTGAGATTTCTCCTTCCTCACGAAGATAAGAAATCGCGTCTGGCACAGAATCCTTGACTTTCTCACTTAAAATCTTTGTTGGTTCAATTTCCGCCGTAACCTGACAATCATTCAAATTCAACTTTCTTCCACTATAATACATGCCATAAGATAATGCTTTAACCAACAAAAGTTCGCTTCCATCATTCAAACTATTAGCATGTGCAACTGCCGCATCATATTCTGGTGTTCCCTTTTCCAGAGGAACTACTTTGAATTCCAATATTCCTGTTCCGGCATTTTCTCCTGCTTCATCCGAAGTTTCATCTCCTGTAGCACTGTTTGTTCCATCTGTGTCCGCACTCTCTACTGAAGGCAATGTAATCATCTGCTCACTCTCGGATTCCTGTTCAACACTTACCTCACCGTCAGAAACATCTGCGTCCGCATTCACTTCCTCTTCTACCTCTGCTTTTGAATCTTCTGAAACATCTGCGTTACTTTCCTCTTCCTCTGCGTCATCTTCTTCACCGACTACGCCATCTTCCGTATTTCCTTCATCTACTGTCTCTTCAAACTTTGCTTTCCCTTCTATATGAAAAGTAATCTGAAATGCTTCATCCTTATATTGGAAAGAATCTGAAACTGTGACGGATGCTTTTTTTGCATCCGCCTTTTTAAATCCTATCGCCACATCCGAAAAACTCTCCATCTCGAAGGATGTACTACCGCTCTCTGCTTCACTTCCATCCAATACTTCTGTACCCTTTTCCGCGAAATGAACAACTGTAATCGGCGTCCCCTCCGGCAGACCATTTTCATCAAAGAGCTGTATGGTAAGCTTCACGGCCGTCTCCGGTTCCACCTCTTTGCCATCCACATAGAAGCCAACCTTGAACAACGCCTTCATAACTGCATTCTTATCGCCAGTAGACTTCCGGTACTCAGCCTCGCGCTTTGCATAATGCTCTTCGTCACTGTCCACTGTGATCCGCTCTGCGATCAATTCTGCCTCTTCCGGAATATTCGCGTCTTCATTATAAGAAGCAGTAACTTTATAGCCGTCTCCTACAAAAGTCTTTACAATCTCATATGAAGCATTTCCTTCTTCCGCGCCTTCTACTTCGTCACCGTCTGCTTCTCCGTCTGTCTCGCTGCTCTCTGTATCTTCTTCGCTGGCATCGTCTGCTGTCTCTGTCTCCTCTTCCTCAGCATCCGCTTCACTCTCGCCGTCTTCTTCTGCATCTTCCCCATCCAGATCAGTCGTGAAGATCTCTTCCTCAGTCTCACCCTCTGCAGTTTCTTCTTCTACAGTTCCTTCTTCCACCAGTTCACCATTCGCAGTCACTTCTACAGTCTCAAGGCACCCTGCATCCTCTGTATGGATGTGTTCTTCCAATACCGGGATCGTACAAACCAGTCTCCGATTCGTCTCGCTGAGTTCTTCTTCCTCATTGATCTTCTCATAACACTCATCCGTATGTGTATGGAGTTCCAGTTTCCCGCAGGAAAGGATTTCTTTTACTTCATAACATGCTTCCGTATGCGTATGTCCGTCCGCGCCTTCCGCCAACTGACAAATCAATACATCCGTCCACTCATAACATGCATCTTCATGTATATGCTCTTCCAGTCCGCAGATCACTGCGCCGGTCTCGTCATAGCACTCTGCCGCATGTGTGTGCTCCGGAACCTGGCAGACCATGCCGCCCTGTTGGGTGGTATAACACTCCGCTCCATGCTGGTGTCCGGCTGTCTCTTCCAGTCCGCAGATCAGGGTCGCCTCTTCGGTGTAGCACTCTTCGCTGTGTTCGTGCTTCTCCACCTCCGGCAGCTGACAGGTCAAGTTCCCATTCCAGTCATAGCAGTCCTCGTTATGTACATGAACCACATAATCCGCATACCCGCAGATCAGGTTCTCCTTGTTCTCGTCATAACATTCGTCCGCATGCTGGTGTACAGCCAACTGGCAGATGACCCGCTTCTCCTTGTGCGTCATCGCCTGCCCCCTCATCTTTAACGCAGTGACCGTCCCAAACCCGACGATGATCGCCAGGCACAGGAACACCACCAGCCACCGCTTCTGCTTTTTCTGTTCTTGCAAAAATCTTGCAATCTGCTTTAAAATTGAAGATTCCATCCTGCAGCCTCCCTCCTGAATATTTCTGCATCCATTACTTTACAAACCCGATCTCTGACAATGGCCAGACACGGAATAAGATCTTCCCTACAACCGCATCGTCGCTTACACATCCCACCGCTGTACTCCGGCTGTCTATACTTGTCGCACGGTGGTCTCCCATCACGAAGCATTTCTTATCCGGCACCTGGTACGGCAGGTCGATGTCGCACTCCCCGAGCGCCAGTTCCTTGACGTATGGCTCATCTAGCTTTACTTCATTCACGTATACGTTGCCGTCCTCGTCGATGTCGACCCAGTCCCCTGAGCTTGCGATCACGCGTTTGATCAGGATGTTGTTGTTATAGTAGAACGCGACGACGTCGCCAGTCTTGAATTTCGAACTGTTCACCGCCACCACGATATCTTCGTTCTGAAGCGTATCCGTCATGGACGTTCCGCTGATCTGCAGCACCGGGAGCAACAGGACCGCGATCAGTACTGCGACTGCCGCTACTACCATCAGGGAAAATGCCGTGCTCTTCAGCACCCGCCTGTAGCTTCTCTTGTACTGCTCCTTCTTAAGCTCTGCTTCCAGAAGTTCCAGGCTAGGAAGTTCGACCGCCCCCACGCTTGGAGAACCCTTGACTCCCTCTCTATTTGAGCCCGCTAATCTCACATCTGTATCCGGTGTCTTCTTTTCCTCAATCACATTCACACCCGATCTCTTCTCCGGTTCTGTTACACTTACTCCTGATCCTGCTTCCGAACCTTCAGCGCCCGTCGCCGGAGCATTCATCGTTTCTGCAGCGTCCGCTCCCGAAATACTCTGCACCTCTGCGGTACCTGCTTCCGAAGCGTTCTGCACCTTTGCTGCGTCCGCTCCCGAAATATTCTGCGCCTCTACCGCCTCTGCGGCGCCCGCTTCCGAAGCGTTCTGCGCTTCTTTCTCCCCTGACGGATTTATATTCTGCATATCCTTCTGTTCCATTACTTCCCAGACCCTCCTATATCTACAGGCTCAAGGGCTCTTCTTCCTTCCTGCCCCATACATCTCTGCCTGATGTTATACAGATATTGGTCTGCCGCCTGCTGCGCCATTTCGCAAAATCTGTTTAGCCGTAATACTGCGTCCGCTATGGAGTCCGACTGTTCCAGATGTGCCTGCCTGTCGGTACACCATATCTCCTTTTCACGCTTAAGTTCACCAATCTGCTCTTCCTTCTTCGCAAGCCGCCCCTGCAGGCGCTCGATCAGGATATCTTTTTCTTCCACCTTTTTCCCAAGGCGCTCATTACTGTCTTCAAACTGCAGCCTTTCGCGTTCCTTCTCTTCCTGCTCGTCTTTTAAGTTGGCGATCGCCCTTCCTTGTTCCACCAGCAGTTGGAGTAGTTCCTGCCTCCGCAGCCTTTGTAATTCCTTTACAGTCATGCTAAGCCTCTTTCCCTTGTGTTTACCTCATAATGCATATTATGAGGTATAATAGAGACGGGTATACCATACACGGTTTCCTGGGCACGGCAATATAGAATGCATCTATAATCAGAGAATGGTATAACAGTTTATATAAAAGGGGTTTTATCACATGACAGAGAAAGAATTTCGGAAACTCAGATCCCTGGATCTGATCCAGATACTATTGACGCAGAGTAACGAAGAAGTCAGGCTCCAGGAAGAGCTTGACAGACAGACGGAACATCTGGAAGGATTACACGCGCATAATGAGAATTTGAAGACCGCATTGAACGATAAGGATGCATTGATCGAGAAGTTAAAACAAGACCTGAATCAGAGCGATGCCGCGATCCACAGCCTCAGAGAAGAGTTAAAAGCATTATATACCGATAAGCGGATCAATCTGGAGAATATCGGTTCTCTTACGGAGGTGGCGAAGAGAGTCAACCAGATCTTTGAGAAAGCGCAGCGTGAAGCGGAAGAATATCTGGCGCATCCGGAAAATATATATGCCATAGAAGAGAATACATGTCAGAACGAAGTTGCAAGAAATCCTGGATCAAGTGTTATTGATTCCATAGATACAGACGATATAAAGGTAGAGGTTGCGATAAATAATGCTGAGACAGAAGATCATATAGCCTCCGAATCTGTGATTTTTGAAGCTTCGGTTTCCCCGGCTGAGACTGCGGTTTCGGAACCCGAGACGGTAGAAAATACAGATGAGGTTCTTAACGTTGCGGAAGAATCCGCAGAATCATCTATAGAAGAAGTTGTGACTGCCGAAGCAGAAAATGAACCGGTTGAATCTGTCACGCCAGATCCCGCTGATTCGGATGCATGCATAGCAGAAGCGTCTGCTTGCGATAAGAATGCCGAATTGCATGCTGTTAAGACAACATCGACGAATTCCCGCCAGAACAAGAGTCTGTTCCGGAAATTCATCGGCGGTATAAAGCGGGAAAAGGGTGGAAAATAGCTGTCCAGATTGTAAAAACAGCAAAAAAAATATAGAAACAACCTCTTTTTTGAAGAATTTTTGACGCATCTTTTGACTGCTGGTCTGCTATACTTTTTATTAAGCTGGCATACGTGTGATAAAAAGCAGTCGGAATAATTTCGGAAATTGTTGCTGGAAATGAGGTTTAGTATGACAGTAAAGGAATTACAGAAGCTTAAGAGGCAGGAACTTCTTGAGTTACTGGTGGAACAAGGCAGAGAGGCAGAGCAGCTTAAGAGACAGCAGGAGGAGAAAGAGAATGAGCTGCGCAGCGTGAAAGAAAGCAATATACGGTTGAAGGCCAAGGTAGACGAAAAGGATGTTCAGATAGAAAGGCTGTTAGGAAGACTTAACAGCAAGAAAGAACGTATCGGAGAGCTTGAGGCCGAGATAGAAGCCTGGTATTCTAATAAGAAGGAAGGGCTTCAGCATGCAGGAACTGTCGCGGAAGCGGCACTGAGGCTCAATGGTATCGTCGATGCGGCGCAGAAAGCAGCGGATCAGTATTTATACAATATCAGACAGAGATGCGAAGGACAAGCGGAAGCCATAGACGGGCGGCTGGATTCTGGCAATATAGGAGGATCTGAAAGATAATGGATAAAAAGGATACACAGAGCGTAAAGAAGCTTGAAGTGCCGAGTCTGGAGCTGCTGGAAGCAGAGCTTATACGGGAACAGTATAGACATAGTTACGGCAAAGTGTTGAAAAGTACAGTGTTCTCGCTTCTGGTAGTCGCAGCGGTCGCAGCATTGATAGCAGTATTGCTGCTTCCGGTGCTGCAGATCAGCGGAACATCCATGACGGAGACATTGCAGGATCGGGATATTGTGGTGGCGCTCAACAGTTCAAAGTATAAGACGGGAGATGTCATTGCATTTTATTATAATAACAACATTTTGATCAAGCGAGTGATAGCCGGCCCGGGAGATTGGGTGGATATCGACGAAGAAGGCAATGTAGCTGTAAATGAGGTTCTGCTGGATGAGCCTTATGTGAAGGAGAAGGCGCTTGGCGAGGGTAACATAGAGCTGCCGTATCAGGTGCCGGACGGTAAATGTTTTGTGATGGGGGACCATCGTTCAACAAGTATAGACAGCCGGAATTCAACGGTCGGCTGCATAGGAAATGATGAGGTCATCGGAAAGATTTTAATCCGGATCTGGCCTTTTTCGGGAATAGGACTTATAAAATAGTTGGTGTAAATAACAGAAGGGAGGCTGCATTATGGAATCACCGATATTAAAGCGGATTGCAGAATTCTTACAGGAACAAAAGAAATATAAGCAGTGGAGGGCAGTATTCATAATCCTGGCCGTATTCGTCGGGGTAGGTACGGTCACTGCGCTTCGGATGATGGGGTTGGCGATGACACATAAGGAAAGAGTGCTGCATTGTCAGTTCCAACTGCATGAGCATGAGAAATCCTGTTATGACCGTGATAAGAATTTGATATGCGGTTATGCGGATTATGTGGTACATAAGCATAATGATGATTGTTATAATGCGGACCTTAAGCTGGTGTGCAGCCTGTCGGAAATAGAGAAGCATGAGCATACGAAGGAATGCTATAACAAGACGGTCACTCTTGTGTGCGGACAGGAAGAGACGGCCGGACATGAGCATACAGACCAGTGCTATACAAACCAGAAGGGAGACCTTAACTGTAAAAAGCCGGAGCATAGTCATTCGGATGCATGTTATGACGAAGAGAGTAATCTGATATGCGGTATGGAGGAACATCAGCATGATGATAACTGTTATAAGTGGGAGGATGTTCTGACGTGTAAGATCAGGGAAGGCGAAGGCGGACATACGCATTCGGATGAATGTTATGTTGAACAGGAAGGGCTTACCTGCGGTCAGCTTGAGATGCATACCCATACGGACAAATGTTTTGAAAAGATTGATAAGAATGGAAAGGACGCACCAGAGAATCTAAGGCTTGTCTGCGGCAAGATCCAACTGGAGGAGCATATCCACACGGAAGCGGCGGGATGCCTTGAGACGGTAGAAGCAGCGCCAGGAGAGATTTCTCAGGAACCGGAAGTTTCGGATGAGCCGGATGGAAGTTCTGAAGAGGGAGGAGAGATTTTCTCAACGGATCTGGATGGAGAAGAAACGGAAGGTGAGGACGTTAACGCGACGGAGGGTGAAGTTCCGGAAGGCGAAGCCGGCGAGACGGCAGACGGTGAAGACGGCTCGGAAGCTGGCGAGGAAACAGAAGGCGAAGAAAATTCTGGAAACGGTGAAGCGGCAGAAGGCGGGAAAGACTCCGAAACCGGTGAAGAAGGCGAAGCCGGAACGAATGAAGAGACAGAAGGCGAAGAGGCGGCTGATCCAGAGGCTTACGAAGAGAGTAAGACCTATGAAGGTCTGGGCTATATCGTGACGGCTTCCTATAATAAAGATGCGAATATTCCGGAAGATGCGAGATTAATTGCTGAGCAGATTACGGAAGTAACCGATAGAGAGGATTATAAAAAGCACGAGACGGAATTCAAAAAGAGCATGGGAGATGAAAATGCTACCATGAGCGCGTTGTTCAAGATCGGTTTCTATGTAGAAGGCGAAGAAGTAGAGCCGGAGACTCCGGTATTGGTTACGATCCAGTTCGTAGATAAGAACGGTCTGCCGGAAGGAGAGCCGATCAAAGTCGTACACTTCGGAGATGAGAAGACGGAGGTTATCGACGGCGGTAAGGCAGAGAGCGGAAGCACATCGTTTAAGACGAATGGGTTTTCAAAGTTTGCGGTAGGTTTTAGCAAAAAAGACGAGACGGATGTTGAAAAAACATCCGTCCACATTACGAAAACAGAGGTTTATGAGGATGATGTCTTTCGGGCAACTTTTCGTATCGAAGGAGATATAGAAGTTGACAAAGAAGCAGCGGATGCGATTCAGTCTGTTGATGAAGGAAAAGCTGAGGAGGAGATTGCAGAAGAAAAAGCTGCCGATGAAGGTAATGCTGAAAGTGCCGAAGAAACTGAAGAGACGGCTGAAAGTGCCGAGGAAACTGAGAAGGCGGCTGAAAGTAAAGAAGCAAGTGGAGAAGCGGAAAATAATGCCGGGGATATGCCGGCATCTGATGTTGCTGAGCCGGAAGCTGACAAAGATGAAAAGTTGAAATTTGAAATCAAAGCTGTAGAAGAAGAGAATGATAAATATGCGGCAGCAGTTGAACAGGCGGGCGGGACAGATGAGATGGGCGCGATGCTTCGGCTTCAAGTGCTGTCCTGTTCGCTGACATACGACGGCGAGGAGGTTGATATATCAGACTGTAAGGTTACGGCGGAGATTACTACTTCAGATACTTTGAATGAACAGGCGAAAGAGTCTATTCCTGACACTGTAAAACAGCTGCTCGGCGACAAGGAAAAGATCGCGGAGGTCGGGGAAGAGATCATAGATAATGGAACAGAGATCACAGTTAAAGCCATGGGTGTAAATGGCGCCAAGATCAATACACTCGGACAGACTTATTTGAACGAAAAAAAGGCGGAAGAACCGATTGTATGTGAATTCGATGCATTTGAGGAAGAAGTTGTATTGACAGCAAGAAGTCAGGCGAATCCTCATTTCAAAGTAGAGTATTATGCGAATCTTAAAGTGATGGCAGACAGCGGAGATGCTGATAAGGCATATAATATTATTGATACGTCGAAAGAAAAGAACAGGGGAAATTCCCCGGTATTGCCGCAGAATGGGACGACACCAGTCACAAAAAATATGTATGTTGATGATGGAGGGAATATTCAATATACAGATAAACAAGTTGAGATATACAGATCAAGAGAATTTGATTATGTGATGGCGCCGAGTCTGATGTATTTTGACGCATTAGTAGAAAATAAGGATAGTTATAAACTGGTTGGGATTGAAGTAACGACAAACGGAGAAAAGACGGTATATAATGAGGCTCAGCTTGCGAACCTTCATTTTACAAACAGACCGAAGACAGCGGAGAATCTTGAATATGCATTGATCGATGAGGGAACGGTTATTCGCCTGCTGTATGATGTCGTAGATACACAATGGGATTCCGATGTAGTCTTTTATGATTATGATGTCTCAGACGGGAATATTTATAGGAGTGCGGATAAGGCCGGAGGAACAATAGATCGTTCAGATCCTGCTTCAAAGGATAACACGTGGTACATATACACGGAACAGTCAGGAATCAATTCTCCGACAAATTATAACGGTACAGGTGATAAATTAGCATTTGGTAATGGTGAAGGGACACTTCCGACAACACTTGGTGATGTCCAGCATAATAATAATAAGATTAATGCGGCAACCGGTAATTATAGTGGGTGCTCCTTTGGGCTGGTTACTGGATTACAGGATGGTAAACTTGTATATGCAGACGGGATTATAGCTCCGAATTTATTTAATGAGGGAGATGCAGCAGGAAAAACGACATATAACGATTATGACCTTAAATTTATACGTGACGGGGATACGTATACGCTGACTTCTGTAACGGGGACGCAGACAACTGATTTACACAAATTAGGTAACGCTCGTGATAATTGGAATAAAACGCGAAAAATACGGTCTAACGAATTCTGGCCTATGGATGCTGCTGAGCATGCAGGTAAGGATGGCTATGATCCAATGTTTCGTAAGGAAGAAGATAACAAAAAGTTAAAGGCATTTAACAGTAAGAAGAAAGAAATGGCAACTCCTCCCAATGATTTTGCTGAACTCCATAACCCGTATTTTGGAATGATGTATGAAGTTGCGTTTGATCTAAGTACGGATTACATCGGACCGTTGGAATATTATTTCTTCGGCGATGACGATATGTGGGTATTCTTAGATGGTCAACTTGTCTGCGATATCGGCGGCGTACACAGTTCGGTCGGTGAGTATGTTAATCTTTGGGACTATCTGGAAGCGGAGCGCGCGGCGAATGAGAATCATGAACATGGAAAAGAGTGCTATGATGAAAAAGGTAAACTTACATGTTCAACTAGGCATGTATTATCGTTTTTCTACACGGAACGAGGAGCTTCGGGTTCTACTTGCTGGATGCAGTTTACCTTGCCTTCTGTATCTTCCATGACGCCGCAGCAGGCTTCCGGACAGTTTACAAACTCATTGCAGGTCGGGAAAACAGTAGAAAATGCCAACCCGGACGAGAGTTTTGAATTCCGCATACATTTCCAGAGTAGCGCTGGTACTAATCTGCCGGATGATTACTGCTATACAAAGTTTAAGAAAAAGAGGAAACTGGATAGCGATGGAAAGCCTGCTTTTGATGCCGACGGAAAACCAGTATATGTCGAGAAACTGGATGCCGATGGAAAGCCAGTGTTAGATGCTGACGGTAAGCCGGTATATGAGGCAGAAGTTGTCGATAACGATATTATCATCAGCGACGGAGATTCGTTCTGGCTGGGAGACGGAGAATATATTATAGTTAATTACCTGCCTCAGGGAACAACTTATACTATCACGGAAGTCCGGTCGGAGCATGGCAAGGATGATTACGATATTAATATTGATGGTGAGAAAGAGAATTCAGGCGTAATTACAGATGAAATGGGAAAAGTGGATACGACTGTAGAATATGTAAACGAATACCATCAATATGAACTTCCCAAGACCGGCGGTTCCGGTATGAAGATATATACGATTGCAGGCGTTCTATGCATACTGCTGAGCGCAGGCTTTGTGTATACAAAAAAAGCTAAAGAAAGGAGGGTGCAGATTTCCTCTCGGATTTAGCGTAATAAAGGAATAAAGGGCTTAAACGCCAACAATTCAATGACATTAAAAATGTAAGGAAAAGGAGAAAGACGATTATGAAGAAATTCAAAAAAGTGTCAGCTTTCATGCTGGCAGTAGTAATGGCATTAGCTATGAGTATCACAGCTTTTGCGCAAACCGCAGCATTGAATCCTGCAGATAAGGATAACGCTACTATTACAATTAATAATGCGGCAAAGGGAGAGACTTATTATATTTACAAACTCTTTGACGCAACGGTTGGTGAGGATGGACAAATTGCTTATCAGTGTCCGGACGCGATACCAGAAGGGTTAACAAGCTTCTTTACCAAAGATGCGAAGAACAATGTAATTCCGGACGACTCTATCCTTGTGAAAGATGCGGATGGAAAAGTTACAGGAACCAATATGACAGAGGAATTAAAGACTGCGCTTGAAGCGTGGGCAAAATCAGCTACAGTAATTAATTCTGCAGTAAGTGATGGAAGTGCACTGGAATTTACCGGACTTCCCTATGGCTATTATGTAATGACTACAACTCATAAATCAGATGCAGATGAAAACGGAGAGGTTAAGTCAGCGATTACTGTTACATCTACTCAGCCGACAGCAGAGATATTTGACAAGAATACAAATGAGCCGGGCGCTGTGAAAAAGACGGAAAAAGGGAGTTATTCTATCGGCGATACTGTTAAATATACAGCAACGTTCGATACCACGAACTATATAGGCGAAGGAAAGGACGCTAAGCAGATTGTGGAATATGTGATCAGCGATACATTGCCGGAGTTTTTGAGCAATCCTACCGTAACTAAAATTTCCATTGGAAAAGGGGAGAATAAGGTAGAATATAAGGTTGATGGAAAGACACCGCAGTTTGATGCTGAGAAGAAGATTACAATTCCATGGGCAGAAAAAGATGCTGAGGGTAAGTATACTAATACCAGTTTGTATGCTCAGGGCGATCAGATTGTAGTAGAGTACGAAGCAGTTCTTACATCAACAACAAATATTGGCGCTGCTAATAAAAATACAATTAAGATTGAGGCTATAGATAAAGATGGCAATCAGCCTTGGAGCGAGGAGTGGGAGGATTCTGCAGAGATTAAAACTTACGCGGCAGCGATTAAAAAGGTAGATGAAGCAGGAAATGCTCTTGCCGGAGCTGAGTTTACGATTGCCGGACTTGTTGTGGAGGCTGTAGATGGCGAACCGGGTGTTTATAGAGTGGTTTCTTATAAACCAGACGATGATACCGTAACACCTATTCCGATGACTACGGATGCTGACGGAAAGCTGTACATTGTTGGTCTTGCTGAGGATGCAAAACTTAAAGTAACTGAGACGAAAGCTCCGGATGGATACAATAAGCTGACAGAACCCGTAGAACTTACACCACAGGTACTTACAACAACGATTTATGAGACGACAGGTGAAAGACACTATGATGCAGATGGTAATCTTGTAAGTGAAGCTTCTAAGGATACAACTACAACTACTGTTACAAAGAACCTTAGCGAATTGGATGAAAAAGCTCTTGAAATCGAGAATAGTCAGGGTACTCTTCTTCCATCCACCGGTGGTATCGGTACTACAATCTTCTACATCATCGGCGGTATTCTTGTGATCGGCGCTGGCATTATCTTAGTTGTTAAGAAGCGCGCGAGCAACGAGTAATATATTTTAGAAGTGACAAGTAATTACTTTTCATGAACATATCTTAAATTTGCCGGGGGCGGGGTGTCCCGTTCCCGGTTATGCCGCACAGGCTGACACCTTCCCGTGGTGTGCGGCGAGCAACGGAGCAATTCGGCGGACGTCAGCAGATGTTTTTCAGCACATCTGACAGGAGTGTGGGGAAATTATGGACGAAGAGATTCGTAACAACGAAGATATATATACAGAGAAAGAGACTGCGGCAGACAGCGAGGCTCTTATGAATGAGGAGATCATGTCGGTCTTTCAGCCGGTAGAACCAGAATTTACCAAAGATGAGAAGGAGCTTGCAAAAGATGAGGAAGAGCCTGCAAAAGACGCGAAAAAGATACAGGCGGATACCGCTGAGCCTGCGGAATCCGCAGTCAAAGAACCTTTGACAAAGGACCTTACGGCAGAAGAACCGCAGGATAAGAAGAAGGGAAAGCAGAAAAAAAAGAAGAAGAAAAAGAAAGTCTCAATCACCAATATACTGCTGGTGCTCATTATGCTGACAGGTATCGGAATCTTGGCTTATCCTTCTGTCAGCGACTGGTGGAACTCTATGCACGCGACGCAGGCGATTGCAGGCTATGTAGAGGCAGTGGAAACCATGAGTAAGGAAGAGAAGGAAGCGATCTTTGCAAAGGCAAAGGAATATAACGACTCCCTTCCCAATGGCGTTAACTTTAATATCTCGGAAGAGCAGTATGCAGAATATGCCAGTATTCTTGATATTACCGGAACAGGTATTATGGGATATATCCAGATTCAGTCCATCGGGGTGAACCTTCCGGTGTATCATGGGGTAGATGAAGGAATCCTTCAGATTGCGGTAGGGCATATACCAGGTTCTTCTTTCCCGATAGGAGGAGAGCGGACGCATGCAATCATGTCCGGTCACCGGGGGCTTCCCAGTGCGAAGCTGTTCTCAGATCTGGATAAGCTGAAAGAGGGAGATGTGTTTGCTGTTACGGTATTGGATGAGACATTTACATACATGATAGACCAGATCCGCATCGTGCTTCCGGAGGAGACAGATGAGCTTGCGATCGTAGATGATAAAGAGTATGCGACACTGGTTACCTGTACGCCGTACGGAGTGAATTCCCACCGTATGCTTATGAGAGGGCATCGGATCGCCAATATCGACGGAAAGGCGACTCCGGCGGATGCAGTGAAGATACCGACCTATATCGTTATTCCGGCAGTAGGGATTCCGCTGTTGTTTGTCGTTTTGCTGGGGATGCTGATCTATTACCGCAAGAGGAAACCGGGAAAGACGGCGCAGGAGACGCTGAATGATATCAGAAAGCAATAGAGGGCTTTGGTATTCAGGTTCATAAAGGAGGAGAGAATTATGGAGATAAAAAAGGACAGCCGGCACAGAGGGAGTGTGAGCCGTCTGATATGCCTGCTGCTGGCTGTTGTGCTGGCGGCTGGTTTGATCATATCGCTGGGGCCGGGCAGGAAGGCTTTGGCAGTTGATTTTAAACAGCCTTGTTCGCTGACTGTGAAGCCTGGAGGGGAAGAACTGTCGGAGGATTTGAAAAAGGCGGATATTATAGTTGATATTTATGAAGTCGCGAGAGCAGTTGACGCTGATAATGGTCAGGATACGTATCACTACGAATTCTTAGATGGCTATAAAGAGTTAGAGGAATCCATGAGTCAGGAACTGAATCAGGAAGTCTGGAAGCGGATGGCACAGACGGCGGCGGGGTATGCATTAGAAAAGGGTGTTCCGGCTGCAGCCGGAAGAATCTCTGAGAATGAGTTATTTAAAGATCTGGAATGCGGATTATATCTGATCATTGCCAGAGGGGCCGGTATTGATAACTATAAAACGACAGTAAAGGGACAGGACGGTTCGGAAAATATCGCGACGGTCGCCCACTCAGAGTCGTATGAGTATATCTTTTTGCCGGAGCTGATCTCATTGCCGAGCAAGCAGGATGAGAATGGGAATCATACGACTGCCGGAAACGGTGAGTGGGAGTATGATATAGACGTTACGCTTAAGCCGGGACGGAATCCGCGTGCCGGCTCGCTGGAGATCGTTAAGAATCTTGCAACCTACAATGTGAATGACCCAGCAGTATTTGTATTTCAGGTAGAGGCAGAGATAGGCGGGAAAAATGTATACAGTGATGTGGTGACAATGATTTTTACAGAAGCAGGACAGAAAAAGGTTGTGTTAGATAAGATTCCCGCAGGGGCGACGGTGAAGGTAACGGAAATATACAGCGGAGCTTCCTATGAGGTGACATCAGCAGCGGAGCAGACGGTTACGGTAAGCGCCACGGCTGTTGTGTCAGTAGAGTTTGATAATGATCACAGCACGACAAATCATGGCGGCGGCGGGGTGAATAATCATTTCACATATGATTCCGAAGATGGATGGCAGTTAGAGCAGCAGCCGGCGAATCGCACAGTTGGTGAGTAAGGAGGGCGAATCGGATGAAAAAGAAACATATTTTTCTGGCGGTCTGTGCCGTGGCATTGTTCTTTTTTGGCACGGCCGGCAACGCATGGGCTTACTTTACCACTTATGTTGAAGCGCGGGGAACGCTGGAAATATCGCTGGAGGATGTAACGACGGTTGAGGAAGAGTTCAATTCATGGACAAAGCATGTGGTAATTGCAAGCGATGCCGATTCCGGACCGGTATATGTAAGGACCAGAGCTTATTGCGGCAGTCAGTATGAGCTTATTTATACTTCCGCAGATAATAAATGGACGCCGAGCAGCGACGGATATTATTATTACAGTGATATTTTGTACGGCGGGGAGAAGACTTCAGAGCTTTTAATCAGGATTGAGAATATTCCCGAGGATGTGAAGGATGCGTCGGAATTCAATGTAGCGGTTATCTATGAGACAACGCCTGTTTTGTATGATGAGAGCGGCAATCCTTATGCGGACTGGAACCAGAAGATGGAAGTGACAAAAGCGGAAGGAGGCAGTAACTGATGAAACGGATAAAAAGATTCCTAAAATCTCCGGCAGCTACGATGATTGCATTTGTACTTGCAGTGGGACTGCTTCTTTTTTCTACAGTCGGAGGAGCGCGTGCGGCTCTGACTTATTTCTCGGATACCTACGTGTCCCGTGTGCAGATGTCTAACATCGGCGTGACGCTTTTAGAGAACGGCAATGCCATCGCTAAGAGAGATTACAATAAGACTTCTGATGGAACGTGGGATGAGACGACAGGAGTATTGCTGTCAAATATGCTTAAAAAGGGCGAAAAGTTCAAGGTTGGACAGAAGTATAAAGAAGAATTAAGCGTACAAAACAGTGGGACGATCGACCAGTATGTCCGCGTCAGCATCTATAAATACTGGATGAAGGATGACAAAAAGGATCAGTCGCTGTCGCCGGATCTTATCGGTCTGAATCTTGTTAATGTAGGAAGCGACTGGCTCTTAGATGAGTCCTCGTCGACGGATGAGCGTACAGTTTTATACTATTCAAAGCTTTTAGAGGAGGGGAAGACCTCTTCCCTGTTCGCAGACAGCATCAAGGTTGACGGTATCGTTGCTACTAGGGTAACGCAGGTTCCGGTGGAGGGCAAGCCGAACACGATTCGGACGGTCTATGATTATGACGGGATGCATTTTTGCGTGGAAGTCAAGGTAGATGCGGTTCAGGATCACAATGCGGAAGATGCGATTTGGAGTGCATGGGGCAGTAAAGTTACTGTAAACGACGGCACTCTGCAGTTGAAATAAGGAGGGAGACAGCATGCGGAAGATGATATGGAAGCTATGCCTTTTCATAGGGATTCTGGCTTCAGTGAATATAACGGCCTATGCGGAGACCTCCCATGGAAAGTCAGACTGGTCTGTTGTATTCACAAAAGATAAGAAGATGGAGGCGAACTTCAAGACCTCTGACCTGGATGAAGTGATCTACGGACTGCAGCCGGGTGATAATGTTATCATTACTTTAAAGCTTAAGAATGAAAATACAAGCGCTACAGACTGGTACATGACTAATAAGGTTCTGTACTCGTTGGAGGACCGCAGCAAGAATACGGCTACGAGCGGCGGCGCCTATACTTACAAGCTGACTTATAAGGGGCCGGACGGTAAGACAGATACGCTTTTTGACAGTTCCATTGTCGGCGGCGAGGGAGCGAGCAAGGCGGGAGAAGGCCTGAAACAGGCGACGAACGGACTAAAGGATTATTTTTACCTTGATACGTTAAAGACTGGGGAGAACGGCGAGATCACGCTGGAAGTCGCTCTTGACGGAGATACGCAGGGGAATGATTATCAGGATACATTGGCGGATCTTCAGATGAATTTCGCGGTAGAGTTAAGTAATACAGGGAGCAATACGCCATCGTCAGAAAGCGGCGGCGGAGGAAGGCGCAACCCGATCGTTAAGACTGGTGATGACCTGACACTGACGCCGTTCATTATCACGGCATGCGTGACGGGAATTCTGCTGTTGATCTTTGCGGTATACAGCCAGAAGCAGCGCGAGAAGGAGAAGCAGATGAGAGCAGAGAAGAGGAGGGCGGCATATGAAGATATTTAAGAAGATGACCGTATTTTTAGCTGTCCTCTGCGCAGTAAGCTCGATTTCTGTCACGGCGGCAGCCGCGGAGAAGAAAGAATATACTTACACAGTACGTTTCTTTTCAGGAGCGAGGGGAACCTTTGGCGGAAAAGAGCTTATAACGTTTAGAAATTTGAAGGAAGGCGACAGAGTGTCCTTCCGTCAGGCGGATGTAACGCTGGAAGAGGGAAGCAAGTACTATATCAAAGGTATCCGTGAGAGCGGAAGAGATAATAATACAGTAAGTTCCCAATCTTCTTTTGTAGTGACCGGGGATCAGGACTATGTAGTTGCTTATGGCATCAAAGGAAATTCTGTGGGATATACGGTTCGCTATGTAGATACAGACGGCAGGCAGCTTCTTCCCGATGAGACTTATTATGGGAATATCGGAGACCGGCCGGTCATCGCGTACCAGTATGTTGAAAATTACCGCCCTCAGGCATATAACTTGACGGGGACGTTGAAAGAGAATGAGGCTGAGAATGTATTTACATTTACCTATACTGCAATAGACAGAGCGGGTACGCCTGCTATGCCTCCGACAACACCGGCGGCAGACCAGACGACTCCGACGGCGCCTGCAGCGCCCGCAGCGGGCGGTACAACAGCGGCGCCGGCGGAAGGAGGAGCAGCGGCGGGGGATGCAGCTGGAACAGGAGGCGATGCAGCAGAGCCTGCAGACGGCGGAGAGGCGGAAGGAACGCCTGACGCGCCGGCAGAACCGGCGGCGGGTGACGAAGAACCTGCGCCGCTTCAGGATATCGAGGATGGAGAAGTGCCGTTAGCTAATCTGGGAGAAGACCAGCTTACCAATATCAATGATGAACCGACGCCTTTAAGCAGCGGAGATTTTGCAAGACGGATACTGGATTTTCCGTTAGCGGCCAAGGTGGGGATTCTTTCATTGCTTGTACTTCTTTTCGCAGGCGGAGGATATCTGTACGTCAAGAAGAAGAGGGAAAAACAAAATGCAGAATAAATCGTTGCCGTCCGGACAGCGTAAGACAAAGGGAGGGATGTTGATTCCCGCCCTTTGCAATATTGTCGGGACTTTCATACTATTGAGCGTGATCATAACATGTCTTCCGGCTGCCGTGCCCCGTCTCTTAGGCTATGAGGTCTATAATGTAGTCAGCGGAAGTATGCAGCCGGAAATTCCGGTGGGCAGTCTGATTCTGGTAAAACCGACGGCGCCGGAGACGGTTTCAGAGGGAGCTGTTATTGCTTTTCAAAGTGAGGATTCTGTCATCGCTCACCGGGTGATGAAGAATAAGGTAGTCGAAGGCGAATTTACCACGAAGGGCGATGCCAATGCGAAAGAGGATATGAATGCTGTGCCTTATGCAGCCCTGATCGGAGAGGTGGCTTTTCATTGCCCTCTGATCGGCGAACTGCTCTGGGTATATACAAGTACAGTAGGAAAGATCTACGCAATATGCTTTGCGGCATGCGGAGTTATGTTTCATATTCTCGCGGGAAGGTTACGGGAGAGGGCAAGATGAAAAAAATAATCATACGTACAATTATGGCGGTGCTTTTGATTCTGTTCGTTGGTTCTATCGGTGCAATCCTGCTTATACTAAAGCAGTACCGCGACGATGAGGAAGTCTATGGGCAGGCCGCGGTGCGCTTTACTCTGGAGAATGATAAGAAAGAGGAAGCTGCAGGAGACGGCGGGAAGGAGGATATCCCTCCGATCACAGTGGATTTTGAGGCTCTTAAGGCAGTGAATGGGGATGTGGCGGGATGGATATACTGTGAGGATACCGTGATCGATTATCCAGTGCTTCAGGGAACGGATAACGACTATTACCTGCACCATACCTATGACGGAAAGTCAAGTATCTCCGGCTCTATCTTTGCGGATGCAAATAACCGCCCGGATTTCGCGGATTCCAATACGGTGATTTACGGTCATCACATGAAGAATAAATCAATGTTCGCTACGATATCAAACTGGGCAGAGCAGGATTACTATGAAGAACATCCGGTTATGTGGCTTCTGACTCCCAGACAGGATTATAAGATTGTGCTGTTCAGTGAATATACGACTTCTGCGTATTCGGATACTTACGTGATGTATCCGGAGGCATGTCCTGAGATGGATGAATATCTGAAGAGGGCGGCCCAAAGCTCCAATTTCCAGTCGGATATTCAGACAAACGGTGAATTGACAGGCGATGCGCACTATGTGCTGCTTTCTACCTGCGCCTATGTATTTGACAATGCCAGAGATGTGCTGCATGGGAAGCTTGTTCCGGTCAACAGTATCGGCGGAGTTCCGGTTGCGGCAAATTAGTAATATCAACAGAAAGCTGAGAGGTGAAAAGCATGAAAAATCTGGAAAAAGATAATATTCTGCATGTGCGGATGTTCGGCAGCTTTTCCATGGTTTGGAACGGGGAGTACTTGGCAGGCGGAACCCGCTCCAGCGAGACTCAGTTTGCTTATTTGATGCAGCTTCTTCTGCATAACAGGAGGAGTGGAATCAGCCGGGAGCAGTTAAGCAAAAATCTGTTTGCGGACAGGGATATCAAGGACTTTAACCATGCGGCGAGAAGTGTGATCTATAATGCCAGAAAAAAATTAAAGGATGCCGGTCTTCCGGATGTGAATTATATAAAACAACAGGGCGGTATCTATTATTGGACGGAAGAGATTGCGGTAGAGGAAGATGCGGCTGTATTCGATGAGCTTTATCAGCAGGCGGAAAATGAGCCTGATCCGGATAAGAAACTGGAAATGTACCTGAAAGCATGTCATTGTTATACGGGAGAATTTCTGGGCGCTCAGACCGCCGTTGTATGGGTGGCGCAGGAGGCGAGACGTTACAGGGGAGCATTCTGCTCCTGTGCGGAAGCAGCGGTCCGGCTTCTGCGTAAGAGGCAGGATTATCTGCGCATGGAGGAGCTTGGGCGCTATGCGGCAAGGATCAATCCGCTGGCGGACTGGGAGAATGTGACGATGGAAGCGCTGACAGCTTTGGGACGCACAGATGAAGCGGTTCGGTTATATGAGGATACAGTGGAGATGTATTTTCAGGAAGAGGGTTTAAGACCGTCTGAACGCCTGCTGGAGATGTTGGAAAATATGGGCACGTTGATCGAGCATCAATATGCTCTGTTAGATACGATACAAAAAAATCTGTCGGAAAATGCAGAGGAGGAGACGGGAGGCGGTTTTTTTTGTTCCTACCCTGTCTTTCAGGGCATCTACCGTATGATGGGACGGGTTATGGAGCGGAGCGGACAGTCTGTCCACCTGATGCTGTGTACCATTGTAGACAGCAAAGGAAATACGATGAGGGACGGATCAATGCTTGATGGATTATCGGAAAGGCTTGGAGAAGCAATCCGCGTATCCGTGCGCCGCAGTGATGCGATCAGCAGATACGGCAAGGGGCAGTATCTGGTTCTGCTGATGAACACAACGCTTGAAAACTGCAGGATACTTCAGAAGAGAATTAATTATCATTTTATAGTCGGGCGTCAGCGTACGGGAATTCAGTACCACATTAACAGTGTTCTATGTACCCCGGACGGCGAGCGGGTTACTTAGAAAGGGTGGAAAATACATGGATAAATCGCAATGGTATATAGGCGCTCCGAACGGCGTGGTATTATGCATTGATCACGCGGATAAATGCCGGATAGACGGGAGGACATATCATGCCTACAGCAAAGAAGCGCTGAAGATTACGGATATGAATCAGCTTTTGTTTGAACTAGAGGCTTTTTTTGATTCGCTCTGTTTTCCGTTCCCGTCCGTTAACGAGCGGACCTTTCAGGATAAAGAACCAAAAAGCAAACTCAGAGAAGAAAGGGTGAGGGTCATGAGTGACGAAGAATTACTAAGCAAACATGGGGATCTGGGAACTTTTATCATACGCGTACAGCACAGGCAGAACAGCAGCTGGCAGGGACGCATTACATGGATGGATAAGGATAAGACGCTGTACTTCCGTTCCGTCTGGGAGATGATAAAGCTGATCGGCAGCGCTCTTGAGACTGTCAGTGACGGAGATGATCTGACAGAAGAGGGCTGGCCGGAGGAATAAGCAATATAAAAAAATAAGGCATTGTTCTGGAGGCGGATAAGACCTTAAGAACAATGCCTTGTTTTTATTTATTGTTTTTGGCTTCCTGCATCCTCATGGCACGGACTTTGAGCGGCAGTCCGAACAGATTGATGAATCCGTCTGCATCGTGGTGGTCGTAAAGGTCGCCGGTTGTAAAGCTTGCGAGAGATTCGCTGTACAGTGAATACGGTGAGGTGGTTCCTGCTTTGATGATATTGCCTTTATAAAGCTTGAACTTCACTTCGCCTGTCACATATTCCTGAGTGCTTTCGATAAATGCCTGAACAGCCTCCCGAAGCGGCGTGAACCATTTTCCTTCGTATACGATCTGAGACAGCTTGTTGCCCATCTCTTCCTTTACTTCATATGTAGCGCGGTCCAATACCAATTCTTCCAACTGCTGGTGTGCCTCGTAGAGAATGGTTCCGCCCGGCGTCTCGTAGATGCCGTGCGACTTCATGCCGACGACACGGTTTTCCACGATATCGGCGATGCCGATTCCGTGCTTTCCGCCAAGCTCATTCAGTTTTTTTATAATGTCGGCCACCTTCATCTCCTGCCCATTGACGCTCTTTGGAATACCTTTTTCAAAAGTCATGGTTACATATTCCGCCTCGTCAGGAGCTTTCTCAGGAGAAACGCTCATAACAAGAAGATGGTCATAATTCGGCTCCAGAGAAGGGTCTTCAAGTTCCAGTCCTTCGTGGCTGATGTGCCAGAGGTTGCGGTCGCGGCTGTAACTGTGGCTTGCGTCAAACGGAAGGTTGATGCCGTGCGCCTTGCAGTATTCAATTTCATCGTCACGGGACTGCATGGTCCATACATCTGTCATACGCCATGGAGCAATGACTTTAAGATCCGGCGCCAGAGCTTTGATTGCAAGCTCAAAGCGGATCTGGTCGTTGCCTTTGCCGGTAGCGCCGTGACAGATAGCGCTGGCGCCTTCTTTCCGCGCAATCTCTACAAGGCGCTTCGAGATAGCCGGGCGCGCCATGGAAGTTCCGAGAAGGTATTTATTCTCATAAACTGCGTGAGCCTGCACACATGGCACGATAAAATTATCGCAGAAATCATCTATCACATCTTCAATAT
>OFFJ01000841.1_pt1 | contig 24292 bp, 26 predicted proteins | sample 1521261 | NCBI WGS metagenome assembly OFFJ01 (sample SAMEA3504122, study PRJEB24116) | mouse gut metagenome | biome: mouse gut; feature: mouse-associated habitat; material: faeces | place: Denmark | collected 2011 | reverse complement strand
TGAGAGACCGGTAAAACATTGTATAGTATTTTACACAGGATTATGGACTTGACTCGATGAATTTAAAGCTAAATCAGATGATCATATTGAAGATTTGTTAAATAATTTTTCTACAAAAAAGAGAACAAAAAAATTCTATAAAAAATTTTTTGCTCTCTTGGGGGACAAAAAGCCTATTAGCCCTTATTTTATAAGGTATTGCAATGCGCTTGATCGGAATTGAACCGATGACCTACCGCTTAGGAGGCGGTTGCTCTATCCTGCTGAGCTACAAGCGCAAAAAATAGAATAGTCATTAAAAACGACTATTCCATTATAGGAAGAATTACTTCTAAAGTCAATGATCCTAGTAACCGACCTCGATCTCTTTTAGTAATTTCATGAAATTATGCCGCCTGATCCATTCAGCTAAAGGTGAAAAGATCTTAATTTGTAGTTTAGAAGTCTGCTTTTTGACCAAACTTTCTTCACGATAATCAACTTTAACTTGATCTTTAGCTAACGGTGTCAATTCATAAGCTTCTTTTTTCACATAATGATCTGTTTCGATCTGCAAATGATAACTGCGATCTGGGATCAACTTGATGACCTTGAGTTGAGCTTTGGTCTGATGATCTAACTTAGTAGCATAGCTTAAATCAGATAACTCAGCCACAGTCAATTCGCGTCCTGTTTCTTGCTTGATATCATACAGGAGCGTATCCAACAAACGCTGAAATAAATATTCGGCTGAAACATTCAAATTCATTGAAATTTCCATCTGCTCTTCCTCTTTCTGCTAGCTTTATTCTCAGTATATCACTTTATCTTCTTTGCACCAGTTATCTAACTTTTCTTACGTTTTCCTTTATTTTTTTGATCACGTTTACGGTTCTTTTTCCGCTTTTTCTTAGCAGATTCAGCTTGAGTTACTGGTTTATTTGGCTTTTTACGAACTGGTCGACTGGGCGCTTGTTTCTTTAACTCAGCTAACTCATTTTGATCTGTAACTAGTTGACGTTGATAAAGATAGACTGGCTCTAGTTCATAGCCCTTTTCTTTGACCAATTGCTTAAACATCCGCAGATCGCGTTCATTACCGATATTAATGACGGTCCCATCAGCACCCATTCGCCCCGTACGTCCAACTCGATGAATATACGTATTGACATTTTTAGGCAGATCATAGTTCACGACAGCTGGTAGCCCTGGAATATCTAATCCTCTAGCCGCTACATCTGTGGTCAATAACAACGCAACTTCTCTTTTTCGCAATTGCCGTAAAGCTTGTTCCCGTTCAACTTGACGCTGTTCACTATGCAAACGTGCAACGTTAACATGTGCATGTTTTAACTTTTCGTATGCATCATTTAATTCAGCGGTTTGTTTGAAAAAGACTAGAGCGCAAAAATCGTCTAACTGTGCCAACCTACGTAAAGCATCGACGCGCTTTCTTTGTGGAACTTCTAACAAATAATGCTCCACTTGACCTCGAGTATGATCAACTTGGCGAACATCGATCACAGTTGGTTCGATCCCAAACCAGCGATGTAATTCCGATAAGATCGGAGCTTTAGTGGCTGAAAAAAACGAAACAGCTGCCGTTCTAGGCGCATGTGTGATGATCTCACGGCAATCAGCTAGTGTTTCAGCTTCACCCAACAATTCATCTGCCTCATCGATCACGATCGCCTCTAGTTTATGCAATTTTAATTTCTTATCATTGATCAGGTTCAATAATCGGCCTGGTGTCCCGATCACAACTTCAGGTCGCTTTTTTAATTTTTCGATCTGGCGTTTGACATTTGCACCACCTATCAAAGATAAGACATTTAGCTCAAGTAACTTAGCCCATGGGCGGATCACATTAGTCAACTGGGCTGCCAACTCTTGCGATGGAGCTAAGATCAATAATTGCGTACCATCCTTAGGTAAAAGTTGTTCTAATAATGGCAAAGCGTAGGCTAAAGTCTTACCCGAACCAGTTGGAGCCAACCCCAACACACTCTTCTCCTGCGCTAGTAATGGTGCAACTTCCGCTTGGATCGGTGTTAGGGCTTCAAAGCCTTGTTCTTTAAAATAATTCTCAAATTTTGGATTCATACTTACCTTTCTCAGTAGTCGACCTCATCAGCCGGAAAAGCAAGTCCTGCACTTTGACGTAATTTATACAAGACATGATTTACTTCAACGGCTACGGCTAACCACTCCTGCTGTAACTGCTTATTTTGCAGTGAATCCGTATCTCGTAAAACCTCTCCAAAAGCTTTTGCTTCAGCCAACATTGGATTTTTAGCCGGATCCACTGATAACATTGTACCATTTCCTGTGGCATCGACCAATTCCACTTTTTGTAATTCAGCCGCATTATCCATCACGATCGTCTCTTTTAGTCCGTAAACTTCACCAGGCAGATATGAATTGGCTGTCTTACCAACATTTAAGACTACATCATAGCCCGGATAGTTCAAAATGGCTGTCCCAGAGCCATCGATCCCGTTGCGTAATTTTACTGGATAATAATGGACATCTTTTGGGATCCCAAACCAACTGATCGCATCATAGACAAGATATACCCCTAGATCTTGCAAAGCTCCACCTGAAAACTTAGGCGAAAAGACATTTGGTTCTGCTCCCGCTAAAAATTGATCATAACGCGAGGAATATTTTTTATAGGTCAAATTAGCCCCTTGGATCACAGGTAGCTCTTTGACTGCTTGTTTGACACTTTGAAAATTTGGCTCGTGAAAATGTCTAGCTGCTTCAAAGCAATAAAGTTCTGGATGATGATGCAAATATTTCTGTAAGACTTTGAGTTCTGCTGGATTAGAACACATAGGCTTTTCAACGATCACATGCTTCTTGGCTTTTAAGGCTTGTAAGGTTTGTTCAAAATGCAAACTATTCGGCGATGCAATGTAGACCACCTCAAAAGTACCTTGTTCAAAAAATTCATTTAAATTATCAAAATATTCTGTTACATTTTTGAAATCTGCACCAAATTTTTGCGCTGTGGCTACTTTCCTTGAATATACGCTGGTTAAAGTAAACTCACCTGTAGCTTCTGCTGCTTCAACAAATTGCTTAGTGATCCAATTAGTACCAATGATCCCGAGTTTCATAATAAGTAACCCCTTTCATTTTTTCATACGTATTTATTATAACAGACTTCGAAATATTAGCGTACTAAGAGCTGATTTGTCCCAAATTTTAAGCTAAAAATATGACTCTTTAAAATACGCACTTAAAAAACTTGATATATCAGCAACTTACGATTAAATGCACAATCGTGACTGACTTTTTGACTGACTTGCCGGTTATTTTCATATCCAAACGGGCAATTTTATATAATTGAACACAAAAAAGCGCCCCGCCCGAAAAATCGAGCGAGGCGCTTAAATTAGCTATTCATATTTTTTGCCAGTGATCGCTTCATACTGTTCAGCAGTGATAGCTTTCATCTTCACAAACTTCTTAACAGGCACTATTCACATAATTGCCTCTGCTATTTGAATGAACCCCATCTGTCAAGACGCTTCCCGTCATATGCACGTCCTGTAGCCAAATAAGCGTATTGTCCATTGCCTCGTGGCTGTCTGATCCATACAAAGCCATTACTGATTGAGTATGCATCATATTTAACTTCACTACCTGCTGGAAGCTCAGCTAACTTGCTAGATTGCAATGTAGCACCCCAACGCAAGTTGATTGCTGTATTAGACGTAAATGTCCCATTTTCCTTAATCCAAGTAGCACCAAGCGTATCGACCCACTTATCAGGCACTGCGATTGGTTGTGGTGCTGGTGTGTTAATGACACTTTGTGAGTTAGCTGTAACTTTAGCGTTAGTATAGAAACCACTAAAATCATAACTCATATCGATACCTTCTCCACCAACCGGATAATCACTTCTAAATTGCCAGGTACCTACATTATCGACTCCCGGTTGAGATACCCCATAAGAAGCGATCCATAGATTTTTGGCAATCAATCGATTACGATCAACACGCTTAGCCCAGATCCAACTTGCACCAGTATATAAATCAACATTAGGATAGCCAGCGTCTTTAACATACTGTAAGAACGCATTGCTATCTTCAGTTACCTCCCACTTGTTGACTTTATCTTCAACATCAAGTGCCATTACACTTTCTGGCCCAATACCGTGATCACGAGCATTTTTTACAAACCATGCTGCTTCTGCTTTAGCGTCTGCCACACCATGAAATTTAGCATAGTGGTAAGCATGAACTAGCAAACCTACTTGACGAGCATATTTGATTTGATTGCGTGCTTTAGGGTTAACATAAGCATCTCCCGGATTAGAGCCTTGTGTGATTTTGACAATTACCGCTTTAACGCCTGCATTTTTCATTGCTTGGAAAAACGCTAACGTATCTGGTTGATAAGATGCAACATCTGCTACTAAATTAACCATATTATTTGTCCTCCTTGATTTCTACTGTTGGTGTTAGTTCTGACTTTTCATAAGCTGATTGTACTGCTGTTTGTGCAGCTTCATCATTAACTTTAAAACCTGCTGATTGCATAGCCATTTGGACATTCTTAGTTGCTAGATCAAATTTAGTCTTGCCATCCAAATTTTGGCTGACTAATGATTCTACTGCTGTTGTAGCAACCTTTTCTAGTAATTCCCATGCTAAAGCTGATTGTTTAGCTTCATTTGTCTTTACCTTAGCTTCAAGCCAAGGTTTTACATAAGCCCAAGCAAAAGCAATAAAACTTACTAAAGCACCACTTGAGATCAACCAATCGATCACATCATTTGCTACTTTCATCACAATTCTTCCTTTCTAGTTCTTCTTTTAATCGAGTGTTTTCTTCTTGCAACTTCTCTAACTCGCTTTTCTTTTCGAGCTTATCCATTTTTTGTCTATTGTTCTCGTGTGCCGTGATCCATGCGACTAAGGCAGATCCCAAAGCACTGATCACGGCCACAAGTACTTGGTCGCTCATCTTACCACCCTTTCGCAAAAATCTCAGTCACCATTTCAGTCAGTACGAAAAATGCAAAAATTCCGGGAAAACCAATATAGACACCAACTAATGCATCTGTGATCGCAAATGACAAGAAAAATAACAGCCACACGCCTGTTAATAATCCCGTCATCACAGGACGATAAAACAGATGTTTAACATCCCATAAAGCATAGACCAAAGTCACCGTCCCTACTGCCGCAAGTAAAAAAACAAACGGCGGATCATCTAAAACTTCAAGATATCCATATCCGTCTAAACTAAATATCCCTGAACTACGTTTGACAATAAAATAAAGCGCCAGAGCATAAGTCTCTAACGCTTTAAATAACCAAAAACGATTCTTTTTTAAATTTTTGATCATGGTCTCATCCTTTCTCCGCCACTCCCACCCAACACCATGAATTATTCTGTGGCCGTTGTATCAGATTCATCTGTTTTCACATCATCAAACAACTCATCTTCTTGGTCAAATACATATTGACGAAAATCATTCATATCTTTCCGTACTTCACGTCGATTTTTTTCATAAAGTTCTTGATCATTAACATACGTATTGATCGTTGTAGTCCCGCCAGTCGATGATAATCGAGCATCAAAACGTACTACATCAGTACCATTGACCAATGATCGTCCCGTTAAATTGAGTGTTTTTTCTTTTTTTAACATGTTATTTGTCCTCCTTGATCTTTTCCAATTCATCCAGCAATAAATCATATGCATTAGCGTCATCACCAGATAAATCATACTCATATTCATTCAATGCATCATATAAAGCATGTAATTTATCATGGTATTCTGTGATGTCGATCACAGCTTTTTCGTCAAATAATTCAATAATCTCAGCTGTTACTTTTTCTCTAGCTTCTTCATCCTTAAATTTAACGTTATTATCTTCAATCAGTGGTTCGCCATTATCCCCAAGAATTAAATAAGGTTTACGCACATCATTTAAGTCATCATTCAACTCTTGTTCCTTTTTAGCTAAAAGCTTTAACAACTTTGAACGACCACGGCTAGCTTTTCCTCTGACTTTAATGCCATTTAAGAAATTCTTGATAATTGATAATTCTCCATTTTTAAATGTTACTGTATTCATAATAGACCTCTCGTAATTCTAATATTCAATTTCTTTGTAATATGATACTCGCCCTTGATCAAGACTTACAGGTATTTTCCAGCCTTGTAAAGGAATCACTTTATCGTTAAAAATCAAGAATAGATCCCAATCACCGAACATTATTCCTGACTTCATCGAAGCTGAACCAATAGTTGGATAGCTATGTCCATTGTATTTAGTCGTAAAAAACCTTAGTGCCATTCCGTCACTTGGTTTTCCTGACGGATATACGATATCGTTAAATGTAACAGTATCATCAAAATTAAAACCTGCATTGCTGTTAGGTGGGGTCCACTCTTTCCGATACCACGAAAGTTTTATCAATGGATTCATATTATAGTTTCCATTATTTCTCGCAGCCCAAGCCATATAATCACCGCCACCATCAAGCCAAAAAAGAAGTCCTTGATAATTCGGGGGCATATTTTTCATACCTTGCCAACCAATACCTCCGATCGACTCTCCAACAGCTGTGATCTCCATTCCGTGACTATTAAATTCCGTTGTAGTATTACCATAAGTGACTCGCATCCCGCTGTAATCAATATTGACATAATTGCCGTAAGCACTACGCCAAAACGATTTTACAAACTCAGTCTTATTACCAGTTAACCGATTTACATCAAGATTAATGATTGATACTTTAGACGCATTCAACGTCCCCGCCGTTATTTTATCTGCTCTTAGATCAACGATCGCTGCATTAGGAATGAATGCTTTACCACTAAATGCTACCGTTTCAGCATCAAGATAGATTTTTTTAGACTGAATAAGGGTATGTCCAGCTTGCAAGTTGATCTGTGATAGTAATTCATTTTTTTGAACACGTAAATTGATAGCAGTATTTAATTCATTTTTTACTGCTGTGATCGCCACAGTTGTGTCTTCTGGTGCTGGTGAATAATCTGTTGGTTTGCTTCCTTGCTCAAGCTTCACGTTGCGAATAAACACACTTCCTTGAGGCTTAGGAGATGAGCCAACAAACCTACGTCCAACGATCACAGATTTTTTAAATTCTTCTGGTCTCACTTTGTAAGTGATCCAGTAGCGTTTCCAAGAATTTGTCAATGTGACTTCCCAAAAGCCATCCAATGGATTGGTGCGCTCTACGCCATTAGACTCGATCACACGCTCGACGGTATTATTTCCACCAAGATCACCATACCAAAAATAGTTGGCTATCTTTTGCCCACTATAATATGCTTTAGCCTCAAAAGATAGAGTATACGTTTCTTTGTCAATATTTTTAGTCGTATTATATCTAACACCTTCTTGATAACCTACTGTCGGCGCTAAAATAATTTCCATTTCTGAACTCGTTTTTGCTAGTAAGTTAGTTCCACCAATAGCTAAGTTAGTTAGTTCTAATTGCCATTGATCAGCCTTTTGGTTCACATAAGACATATCAGCTTTATTAGCAACGATAGAGCCTATCTCATTAGCCCGCTGATCAACGTATGATCTGTCCGCCTTATTTGCAACAACTGCATTGATCTTATCAACTTCAATATTTAAACTAGCATATCTATTTTCGACATCTTTAGGCGCTGGTCCCCATCTTAGATCTTTGTTCCCTTCAACTAACATGACTTCATTGAAAAAGAAGTTAGAAACATTACCGTTGGTAGATCCATCAACATTAAATGCAAGCTCAGCATTGTCAATATCACCTGTTGTAAATGTAACATGCTTGTACTCCGCACTTGAGACAGACAATCTACCGCCTTGAATAAATTGTGATTCTTTAGCGACATTGCCTTTTCTGCCACGTAAGAAGATATTATAGCCTCCACTGTTTACAGACATAAAGCCAACATAACTAAGTGTATATTGCGTATTAGGCTTGATCGCAAAGCGCTGACTAACAGCAGCGGTAATTAGGTTAGTTGAATTATCAACATTAAACATATTTTTAGTACTATTAAAGTAAAATGGATGGGTAAATAGACGAGTTCCAGTCCATGCAACTGCTCCTGTTTCACTTGCATTTGAATTAGGTATTAGATTTGCTCCACCGATTTTTAAATCATTGAGCTTACCGTCAACCGCTGATACACTTGCTCGAATACCATTCGCCGTCTGAACCAATTCTGTCGACTTAACATAGCCGTTCAAATCGGTAGCCGTCAGACGTTGTTTCAACTCTCTACTTGTTGCTTCTCTAAAATTTTCAAAGAGTGTCGTATCAACTTTGCTAAGTAACTGCTGTTCAAGTTTACCTGCCTTAGTAACTAACTTAGTGATATCTCCCTGAGTATTCGCTAATTTAGTTGATATCTGATTGGCTGTTTGCTTTGTTTGCGATATTTCGCCGTTCAAATTAGCATAGCTAGATTGCAAAGCTTTCATCGAATAATCAATTCGCCCAACTTCAGAAAGAGCATTGTTAAGCTGTTTTTTAGCATCTGTCGCATTGTTTATTGCATCATTTATCACGGGCATTAAACCGTCAAATGATGATTGCATCTCATTATGAACTTGATTGTATTTTGCGGAAATACTATCTGCCAATTCTTTGTAGTAATAATCAACAGTATCTTGAGTAGCAGAATTTTTTTGAAGATCCATGAAGGATCGATAAACACTATCTGCTGAATATTGCGCATTTTTTGCGTTGTTAAATGCTTGATCTGCTTGTGATCTTACATCTTCAATGTCCGATAGTGCTTTATCAACTTCTTTTTTAGTGGTATTCAACTCAGCTGTACTTAAGATAAGTTCCCAGTTTCCATTTTTCCAAACATAATATTCTGTTTCACCGTTCCCAAGATCAAGAAATAAATTATCACCCTCAGATGCAATCGTTGGTTTGACATTAGAATAAAAATTTTTGTTCTTTCCATTTGCTGACGTCAAAGCGATATTAGCCACTCGTGACGTTTCTTCTTGAGCTTCTTTGACTGATGCAACGTAATTTGTTAGACTTTTTTCACTAAAGTCATCGCCCAGCTCGATCACATTATTATTTTTATCCAATAGATCATGTTCTACTTTATAGACACGGGTGAAATATTCAATGTTCAACTCATGTCTGATAATCGCAACTGTATCACCTAGGCCAAGATCTCCAATATCTAATGCGCTTGCCTTAAAAGATACTTTAGGTCGTTTAGCTACTTGCAATGCTGCCCACGTTGCATTGATCAGCTGATTAACATCTTCAATATCTTCAAACACAGCAATACCAATGCGTGGTTTACCATCATCAAAACCATAAAGTTTAGTTGCTTCCTTATCTTCAACATAATCTTGCCCAGCAGGTTTGTCTGTTGGATGACCATTTGCCTTACTCCAGATAACATCAGTAAACATGATACGGCGACCATAACCATCAACAGTATCATCATTACCATCATCTAGCTGTTCGCCTTTCCCACGTCCTACAAGCGCCGTAACAAGATCCTCGCTTGATTCTTCACGAGTCACACTCAACAGATTAGATCCATACTCAAAACGCTTGCCTGTACGTTCTCCTTGCTGGCTGTATAAATTAACTTGTCGTCTAGCAATTTTGTTTGTGATCGGATCAATAATAACTGTAAATGTTAGTTCGATCTTAAACAGCTCCACAACTTTTTGAATAGCTTCCAGTGTTGAAATGTAGTAAAAATTCGTCCGTTTTCGTGTGGTTTCTTCGCTATATCCAACTTCCCAACGTGTTCCATTCAAAGCAATTCGCAACATCTCACTAGCCGTTTTATCTTGCGGTCTAACATCTTTGATATATGCATAACTTTTTAATTCATCATAAGCTGACTCAATACATGTGTATTCAATGCGATCATCTTTGACACTTTCAGAAATGATTTTAAACATCAAAAAAGCATCCCCACGGGTTGCAGGAATGCAGACAAAATAGATACTGTTTGCTAAACGCTTATCTTGAACTAAGCTAAACGACAATTTATCCGCTGCGTTGATCTCTTCTGTCATCTTTGCTTCGATAATCCCATCAGAAATCGCTTTGATGATATTTTGTTGTTTATCAAGTAGGTACATGATCATAAGCGCTTCACCTCGTAAATCATTTTAAATTTTCCAATAGCATTGAGTGTGATCGTTGTTCCATTTTGAATATAAAAATCACTAAAGTTAGACGATAGCTTCAACCCCATCAAATGCTGAGTCGTGTTGAGCTTGACAGCCAATTTTGTAAAGTCGATCGTCAATTTTGTTCCAGCTCCGATAGTTTCATTGAAAGTAAATACCTTAGAAGCATTGGTACGCATTTCAAATTTAGAAATAGTGCTATTTGGTGTAAACTCAATAAGTTTTGGTATTTGTTGATACGTTAGTTCGGGATCTAAAATACTTGTTGATGTTCCAGTAATTTCAATCGTTTTTGGCAAACTGTATTTATACGGGTCAGCACAAACGATCTCGATTTTTCCAGTCGTGCTAAATAACGGCTTATCTAAACTGATACTTTCGATCGTACCGATATAGTGATAACCCTGTTCATCAGCAAACTTAACTTCAACATTAGCTGCATACGTCAATTGATTTAACTTAGCCAAGACTTCGTTATATCGTTCGATCGTATTACACAGCAATCTAAAAGTAACTGTGATTTTTCGTTCCTTGATACGTGAGTTAAGATATAGGCTACCGTCTCCAACACGTTCAGGAGCGTTTATTTGCCGTTCAAAACCACCACGACCTTCTACAACTAAAGTTTCGAATTCTGGAATTTCACGATCTAGCCACTTACCCGCATAACAGATCGCTTCAAGTGGCAAAGACGAGCTAGGCTCTGCTCGTGGTTGTAAATCTCTAAAATCATACATAATTATTTCCTCCATACAAAAAAGTCAGTAGATACATCAAGGTATGAGTATCAACTGACTTTGATTTTTGTTATAATTGAGATTGCGCATGTCCCTCATGTGCAAATACCGACGAAACGGGTGATTTTTTTATCCCAATTTTTGTCTACGGTGTTTGCTATGAGCACACGGCCATGTGCTCGGGTCGAAACACCGAAAGTTCTGTTTGATAGCATGACCCAGCTATCGTGTAATTCCTTAACTACACGTTAATGATAGCACAAACGAACTAAATTTCAAAGGGGGGCGCTTGTCGTCCTCCTTTTTGTTTAGAATTTATAGTTACGAGTCAAACTAGCTTGTGATCCTTGTTCACGGCTAATATCTGCAACAAAAGCACCGTAATCAGTCCCGCCGAGCGAAACGTTAATATAAGCTGGTTGCTGATTCAAGCTTAATTCGTGAGTCAAATTGCTATCTACACTACCTGTAAGCTTTCCGTTGACCGCTGTTAGTGATCTTGTGAAGTCTGTTGTATCAACTGCCGGGACAGCGAACATAGAAGCTTCTGCTAGCTTGTCTGATGCTTTTTCAACGATTGATAGGTTATCAATCATACCAACCGCTAAACCAGCTGGAACAAAGCGCCCTACCTTGTCACGCATTACACGAGAAGGTGAGTTAATACCCAAAGCTCTCTTTGCAGAATCGAATGCACTTTTAGCCATATCAACAGCAGCACTAACAGCTTTTCCGATAGCGCCTTTGATACCTCTAACAAATCCCATAACAAAATCTTTACCAGCACTTACCATATCACTTGCAACTCTTTTAACAGCGTCTAAAGCACCTTTGATACCGTCGGACGTCACTTGCTTTGCAGTTTCCCATCCACGAGAAAATGCACTTTTTATATTCTCCATTGTGTTTGAAATTGTTGACTTAATAGTGTCTATTGTATTTGAAATGACAGATTTAATCCCATCCCAAATACTAGACGTCACACTCTTGATAGCTTCCCAAACAGCAGTAACAATAGCTTTGATCGTATTCAAGATACCTTCAATAATGCTTCTTATTACTGAAAGTGTTGATTCGATCACTGATTTAATAGCATCCCAAATAGTATCCGCAGCATTTCTTAGATGTTCTAAAGCTCCTTGCCAATTACCTTTGATAGCTTCTGTAGCCGCTTGAATTATTTCAGCTAAAGCATTAAGAACAGCTGAAATAATCGTAACTATGTTATTCCAAACTGTTTGAGCAATCAATACAATAGTATTCCAAATATTAGACCAAGTAGTCTGAATAGTTGTAATACCTGTTTGTATCGTTTCACCCAAACTTGTGATAGCCATTTGAACATACGACTTGATACTTTCCCAAACACTTGTGACTACTGATACAAGTGTATTCCAAACATTTGTCGCCACATTAACTACTGATTGCCACAACCCAGACATAAATTCGGAAAAGCCATTCCAAAGCATTTTTATTGTTTCAATAATTGGCGTCATGAAAGCAACAATGCTTTGCCAAACAGTCGTTGCTATTTCAACAATCCCTTGCCAAAGATTGGAGAAAAACTCTGTCATTGTATTCCAAGCAGTCTTAATCGCTTCAATGATTGGTGTCATGAATTCAACCAAGCCATTCCAAATATTAACTGCAAGATCAACAATAGCTTGCCACAGTGTAACAAAGAACTCTTTCAACGCATCCCACAAGTTTTTGAAAGCGTCGATAATTGGTGCGATCGCTTCTAAAAAGCTATTCCAAATAGGGACAGCAAAATCAACGATCCCTTGCCAAAGATTAGAAAAGAATTCTACAATACCATTCCAAGCGCTTTTCACCTTATCGACAGCACTTGAAAAAGCTTGTACTATTGCCTCCCAAACAACAGACGCAAGTTCTTTCAACTTGTTCCAAGCATCTGACAACCAAGAAACAAAGCTAGCCCAGATTTGCTGACCCATTTTCGTTTTGGTAAAAAACAATACCAGAGCAGTGATAACTGCAGCAATCGCAGCAATTATCAATACAAATGGGTTTAATGCCATAACAGCATTAAATGCGGCTTGTACAGCTGTCGCTATTTTCACTACAACGTTGTATGCTAACAATGCTGTTTTAGCGATAATTGACGTTTTTGCTAGCATTTGTAACGCCAATAACGCTGATTGTGATCCTTTTGCAATTCCAATTAAAGCTCTTGAAACGTTAACAAAACTTCCTACACCACTACCAAATAATTTGATTGCTCTAATGCCACCGCTCAATGCACCCCCGATTTTTTGCGCATTAGTCAGAAAGCCACCAACAGCCGTCATAGCTGTTCCAATTGCAGGGCTAAGTCCGATAAAGCTACGAATAGCCTTCGCTGTTGACTCGTTAGAAGTTGTGGCCCATTGCAGAAAATCATTTCCAGAACCAATCAAAGCGCCATTTATCTTCTTAGCTCCAGCCATTGACGTTTTCATCAAGTTGTCCCAGTTACCACCTAATTGTTCAAGTGATGATCCAACGTTTTGTTGCATTTCCTTAGCCTGTTTGTCTAAGTTTTTGTTTGCAGTCTTTGTTGATCCTGCGTACTCTTCGATTGCTTTAGCTGCAGCATTCCAACTAGTTGTTGTGTTATCTGTTTCGTCAGCAACAGCTTTCATAAGTGTACGCATAACTTTCATACCATCTTGGCCAAACATAGCTTTTAAAGCAGCATCTTGTTGCTCTTTGCCAAGATTTTTAAGCGCTCCAGAAAGCTCACTGGCAACTTGTGGAATAGGTTTCATGTTACCTTCTGCGTCACGGAAAGAAATACCTAACTCTTCCATGTAGCCACGAGATTTTTTAGTTGGTGATTGCATTTGTACGATCGCATGATTTAAGTTATCAGCTGCTTGTGCTGAACTCATACCAGTGTTAGTAAGCAAGCCAATAGCGTTAGCTGTATCTTGCATACTGTAACCAGCAGATGCTGCAGTCGGTCCAATGCTCGATAAAGCTTGTTGCATACTTTCGATAGACGCATTAGACTGGTTAGCAACCTGCACTAAGATACCTGCTGCTTGCTCTGGTGACTTGAGACTCTTACCCCAGATATTCATTGACTGCTGAACAACAGATGCTGTCGTTTCTAAATCAGCACCCGCCGCAGTAGCAGCTTTAGCGATAGCAGGAAATCGTTGTTTGATTGTTTCAATAGAAGCGCCGTCACGGGCCATAGCAACCATAGCATTTGCAGCATCTTGAGCGCTGATTGGTAATTCAGCACCCATTTTATTAGCGACTTTAGCTAATCCATCAATGTCTTTAGCAGTACCACCCGCAATGACTGCAGCTTGGTTAAGTGAGTATTCAAAGTCACCATAACCTTTAAGAGCGCTAACTCCCATAGCAGTTGTAGCCGCTCCCGCATAAGTCATTGCTTTACCAATGCCACCCATCTTATCTTGAACAGTTTTACCAAGCGATTCAGTAGATTTAGCAGCTTTATCCATTGCGGAAGAAAAGCCACGATCGACAGCACTAAGAATTGCAGTAATACTATAACTTTGTGCCATGACTTCCCCTCCTCAATCGTTCAAATTCAGCTAATCTAGCATTGATAAGATCACGACGTTTTTTCTCTTTGACTTTTTCGGTACGTGGCTTGTAGTCTTCTTCAAACTCATCACGCAATACGTCGATCATTTCCATAGCATCAAAGAAATCAGTAAATTTCTTGTATTTAGGCTTTGGATGTTTAGCATTACCTGTTGTGGCTTGAACCGTCTGATTAAACCACGCCAACAAAGCCAATTTTTCTTGTTCTTTTATCTGCTTAAGTTGATAAGCTTCGATTCGCAAATTATACTCATCAAACGTCATATCTTCGATTTTTCTAATATCAGAAAAACCTAGATAAGCCAACGAATTCAACATTATCTCATGATACTGTTGATCTCCAGATTGGTTATCTAGGCTTTTAGGTTTTTTGCTGCAACTTTCACAGCGTTGGCTTTCAACATTTCTTTTGTGACATCATCAAATAGTTTCTCGATCTTCGCATAACCATCTAAGAAATCATCAATTTCTGTCATCGCTGGTCGGGGCGTACTTCCATAAGAAGCAGCATAGATAACGTTGCTCAACGCCACAGGATCATACGCTTGTAACGCTGGAATAGCCTTAGTCAAAGCCATTCCCATGTTAAAGCTACCAGTATCAACACCACCAACTTTATCTAATTCACGTACAAAGCGAACACCGAATTTTAACTCAACATCTTTTTCATTAATTTTCAAAATCATTTTTTAACCCTCCGTATTGATCCCAGCGTCAGCTTCTTTCCAAGCTGTACCAGTAGTTTCATTTTCACCCATTGCTTCTAAGCCACGATAAACATATTCGATAGCTTCTTGCGCTGATTGTGGTAATGTGGTCCACCCACGTTTTGGAGTGCCATCAACACCAAATGAAATTTCACGAGTCGATAGATCATCAACGTCATTATCATTGCTATCTTCTGATACGATCGCACGACCATAGAACGAGAAATACTGTCCTTGTGCGTTCTTTCGTCCTGTATAAATAATCCAGAACTCTAACTTATCGCCATCGAACAAACTATCTTGTAAAGCATCTACGATAGCAGATGTGTTATTGATAAACTCCACACTTAGATCCGTTTCGATACCGCCTGCAGTTGTCACTGGGCCTGACTTTGTTTGTGTCGTATCTGAGTCCCGACTAGGTCCAAAGCTTAATGACGTTTGAAACGGGATCAACTTGCCTTCGCTTGTCTTAGCATCTTTCAACTTGCGAACAAAGAGAAAAGTATCTTTCCCATGTAATGTTTTAATATTTTCTGCCATTTTTAGTCACACTCCTATTAACTGTATTGAATTTCTAACTCTAAAATCCCATGAATCAACGGAATATCTGTCGTATTATCACCAACGATCTGGCTTTCACTATTTACGACTGTATACGTAAAATGTGTCGTTTTTCTGTGATGCTGGATCACATTTAACAAATCATTCAAGATCCTTGACACTTCAAATCGACGATTATGCTCTGCATACACATCAAGTTGAATATGCGTTTTACCTAAAAATCGAGTCTTAGTGATTCTATCGATATTTTGCTGATAACCGACGTAAACAAAAGGATATGCTTGACTTTCATCTGGTAAATAGTCGAAAGTCGCATATCCTGATTCATTTGATAATTCTATAATCTTCTCAAAAATCTCTTGATATGGGTCTATCATTTAACCAACCCTTTCAGTTTCGAGATAAACACTTCTTTTTCGCTCTCAAAAGGCTTTTTCAGATAGTGCCGAGCTGGAAGTTTACGTGTTCCGTACTCTTGATAAGCAGCGTATTCAGTATCATAGCTGACTTGACCTTCTAGGCCCTCGCTAATAATCTTCTGCGTCATACTACGCTTTAACGTACCACCACGATAGCCTTTTGGGGGCTTTGTGTTGACCGGGTATCTTTTCCCCCAACCAACGGGTACAAGTTGCTGACTACCACGAGCAACATTGATCGTTGAACTCTTAACGATAGCCTTAACTTGCTTTAAATTTTTGTTAGATAGTAAGGCGTCAATTAGTTTATCGTCGCCTTCGATCTCGACTCTATAATCTCCCATGATATTCAACTCCATATAACGCTGTGCGCCTTTCTGACGTGATATTCATAGTGATCTGATACGTTTTATCATTGACAGTAAAATATCCCGTCCTGACGCTCATAGGACGCTGAAAACGAGCGACAACACGTTCTTGCTTCACATTACCAAAAACGAGCTGTTGCTGATTAGCTCCCATTGAAGTTAAATTTACAGGAACTACTTCACCATCAAGATCGTTCTTTCTAAACAAGGCCCGCTTGTTAAATCTCATAATTACGCACCAGCCTTGTCTTCATTGAAAAACACGATTCGCCCACGTTTTCGCTCAGTGTTATACCGCTCGATCACGTCTGCATATTCGTTAAAATCGCTAGCTGGATAAGTGATGCTTTCTCCTTCTTGCGAATAAGATTGCATTCCTTCATTTCCTAAGCGATTAAAGCGAGCAAGGGTCACAGGTAATACTACAGCTTCCAATGGTGGTGGTACTGAGGTTTCATCAACCATCATTGAAAGCTGATTGCGTGTCATCTCTTCTAAAGCCAAGATAACATCATCTTGTTCATTATCTGTGATCCCTGCCAGAAGCTTGACCGTGTTTACCACTTTCATTGTTCCTTCTGACAATTATCTCACCTACTCGCTAGCCTTAGCTTTGGCTTTCTTCGTGTTCTTAACAGCATCGGGGTCGGTGGAGTTTGTACCATGACCTGGCATTGTTTCAAAGACGTTATCGTCTGTTGTCATATTCAAGCCTGCAAATGCTTCATCCTTGACTACTAAAGCGGCTACGTGCATCGTTACACGTAAAGCTTTCATACCTTGTTCGAACAAGTTGATCGGCGTGCCGTCTTCATTAGTCAAAGTAGATAATTGAGCTTGATCAGATACAGAGTATTCTAAACCTGCTGGAATACCGTAGTACAAGTAATTAAAGTCCCCAGCGATCAAAGACCCTTTAGGCATTGCATCTGACTTTAGATTTACGGTCGTGATCCCGTCGATCGTTCCGTTCACACGATCGTATAATGATGTGGCCACGCCGTTTTCAGTCTTGACTGCTTTACGTAAAGCAGAATGATTTTGCACTTTGGAAACAAAGGCGTTTGGTTCAATGTTATTGTCATATAACTTATCTTCAAGATCCAAGATCGTATCATAATCGATCGAACCAGTGATATTAGTTCCAGCGGTAGCGATCGAACGTGCTAACGATTGTTTGAACGGGTTGTTCTTACCCAACAAGACTGCTTCGTCAAATTTCTTATAAAAAGCTTCAGCGATCTTAGGTTTCATGAATTCAAAGAAATTACTCATGCCCCACTTAAGGTACTCATCAGATACAGGCAAGATAACAGCCAACTTCTTAGCTCGCATTTCGACTGTCTTCCATTCGCTCTTGGTTGTTGGGATCTTTTGAGTTTCATCTACCCAATAAGCTCCGCCACCTTTAACAAAGACGTCAAATTTCTTTTCTAAGCCATCCATAGCTTCATACTTACCAAGTTGCATGACTTTCGAATTTTGCATGATCTCTTGAATCGTCAAGATAGCATGCTTTTCTGGGATACTCCCATCTCGTTTTTGTAAAAGCGTTACGTTATTTGGATCAAATGTTTGTGGCATTGTAAGCCCTCCTCTATTTAATTAATCTATTAGCTTGTGCAAAGCTAGCAATATCATTCATTGAGTTATCACTAGCCTTAAACCCCGCACTTTCTCTTGGACTATCCGTTTTAGATAGCTCTTCAACTCGTGCCTTGACCAACATATCAACTGACTCAGCCAGCTTTTGGATATTGCTGTGCGTCTTTTCAGCGTCATCAGTCAATACCAAATCTACAAGATCTGCGGGTAGCTTTTGTTCTTCTAATTGTTTTTGCGCTTCAATACGATATGCTTTCATGTCGAGTTCATGCTCACGTTGCTTTAAAGCCTCTTCACGACTCTTTAGCTTAGCTTCAGCACGATCCTTAGCGTTCATACTTGCAAGGCGCTTAGCTTCATCTTCACGCTCTTTTAACTTAGTATCAAGCTCATTATTCCATTTAGAACGTGCCGTTTCTAAAGCTTTAGCCACTCGCTTATCCGTATAGCTATCCAAATCAGATTGCGACTCAAATGTTTTATACGGCGTTGCTTGTTTTTCTTCAGTTGCTGTTGTGTCTAATACTTCTTCATTATCCATGATGAGTCCTCCTGACTACATACACACGAGCTAGGCATAATAAAAGCGCCCACTCACAAGCAAAGCTTCCAAGCACGCGCACCTAGTCATCCATATACAGTTTTATTTTTTAACGACCGTTCTTTAACGTCTGCGATCGCAAAAAGACAAAATAAAAAGCACTCAACTTGCGCTGAATACTAACATAACTACTTGACTTTGATAATATGTGGCTCAATCGCTTTTCTAACATTTTCCCGCTCTTCGGGAGTGAGCTTGGGCCAGTATAGTTCTTCTGGGTCATCAAAATAAAAACAAGCATCTTCTCGATTTGGATAATCTTCCATTCGTGAAACAAATTCCCTTAATTCATTTTGTTCTTCACCAGTTAAATTATGCCAATTCGTCAAAGCATTATTCCCATAAGAAAATTCTACGTCACCTGCGAATATTTTGTATCTTTTAGCCATTCAAGCATACCTCGATTCATGATATTTTTAGTCGAACCTGCGTCAATCATATCATAGCCTGCAGCTATCGCCAAAATATCATACTGGTTATCCATCCAATCACTAGTATCTTTCAATGCTCTTAATTGTTTTATCCTACTACCAATACTATCCAAATCCTTGATTCCTATTGAATAAACATCGTCAGATATTCCCCACTCTGAAATCAATCCATTGGGTTTAGCATGATTTTTAGCGTAAGAAACAAGTTCCGTAAAGTATAGACCACGTCCCTTAGAAGATGACTTCGCTCCCGAGATCATCATTTCACCGAACTTGATGTTATCTAAAAATTCTTTGGCAGTCATGTTAGCTGAATCTCTTACACCTCGATAAACTTTAGAATTAGGGTCAGAGTATTCCTTAACTTGCTTAGGTAAAGCATCATAACCTAAGCGATGATAAACATGCTTCATAAACCTTGCACGCTCATCATCATACGGTTTTGATTCATCTCTAAATTTGTTCTTAGAAATGAGATCCCATACATCTATACCGGTCTTGTGCTTATAATCATCAAGCAAAATATCCATGTTTTCACCTAACTGCTTTAAGCCAGCATTTGTGATATTTACCAAATCGACTTTGGCCAATTTTAAATTTGGTTCTTCAGCCGGCATTATCGAACATAAGCAATTAGGGTGAAACGGGTACATGTTATACCCTACAACAGCTCGATCATGACGATATGGCCCACCAGAAGCAGCACGACGACAAATACGACACGCACTACTTTCAAAGCTTATATCGTACCATTCGATCCCACCTTGCTTATAACTATCAAGTTGCACATCACCTTGAACCCTAGCCGTCTCAGTAATCAAAAGACGCCCAACCTAATACGGCTGAGCGTCAAATATTTTCTTAAATTCAGAGATATATTGGTTAGGGTTCTTGCCTTGTAGGATCGCACTATTTAATACGTTGCCTAAGCGAGCTTTAAGCATTTCAGTGTTATGCCACACGTTATCGCTAAACGTCACATAACCGTTACCAAGCTTGTATGATGCATCGACTAAACTTTTTACTTTTTTATCATCAAACCTAAGTGCTTGCCCCAAGATACCCGCTTGTCGTCGATATTCATCTAAAGCGACTTTGTGCAAATGCTTGTAAGCCTCATCATTCAGCTTGCCCGCTAATCTGTCGATCTCAAGGTTGATTTCCATCTTTAACAGTTGCAAGCGACTAACACGCATTTTCAGGTTGTAAAGCTTTAGATCTGCATTAGCTTGTGGTGAAGTATCCATTTTTTGCACGTACTGCTTAGCTTTATCAGCAAAGCGCTCAACGTCCATTTTATCGGCTAATTTCATAGCTTCAGCCATGGTCATATTCCCATTTTTAGCATAGCGCAAAAAATTACGGTTGATGTCAGCTTCAATATCGTTTAAAGCCTTACGATATTCTTTCATGATCTCATCAGTCTTACCCGATACAACTTTACGTAACTCTTGAGCATGGGCCTGCTCACGCTTGAGCCAGTATTTCTTGCTATCCATCTACATCACCGTTCTCGTCATTTTTAGCGTTATTAGAGCTATCTTCTTTGGCGTCTGGTGTGTTTACCTTATTAGCTTGTTTAAAGCTCTCTGACAGCTTATCAGAGCTTTCTAGTTGCTCTTGCTCGGCTTTGAGATTGCTTTCTTCAGTTTCAGCCGTGGTAAAATGTGTCAGGTCATACATTGTCTTACGTGAGATAGGCACGCCTGCATTGATCAACATTGTTACTTCTTCACTGACCGCATACGGTAGATTAGGTGTGTAATCAACTAACACATTCGAATGCTCTTTCTTAGAAACAGATAGATTACTTTCTAAGTTGAACAACAATTCGCAACGATCAGCAACCGAACGTTTAAAAGCGTTGATCGTTTGTCCGATAGCTTGTTCAAAGCCAAAGATCTTATAACGCATAGCCACACCTGTTGTATTTCCAGCAAAGTTTTGGTCAGTCATATCTGGAATATTACTGATGTTAAAAATATCTTTGCGGATACGCTCTTTGTAACTCTCACTAGCAGCACTATCAAATTCAGGGCTGATATACTTAGCGTCAACGCTTGTAGCATTACCGTTACGATCGATACCACTTTGAAGGCCTAAAATGCCGTATCGCTGTATCTGTTTTATCAACTCATTCACGTTAGTATTAGCAGTCGAAAAGTCACCGTTGATGACCAATAACGAATTGATAACATCAGTCATATAGTTGCTCGTATCACTTTCTACTTGGTCGTAAGCGTCGATCAACGGCAATACATCTTCATACCATGACGTGCGGTATTTGTTGCTCTGATACTCAACGATTGGTACACCGTTATAAAAGTGACTATCAGTGTGATCTTCTTGTAAAGCAGCATTCTTAAACGTACTTGGCTTAAAATGAACGATGTTTGCATCGGTATACAGGATCGTCTGATATGTTTTCACGCTATCTTTACTGAAACCAACTTCAACGATCCTTACTGCCGCTACCGGTTTGCGTTCAATAGTTGTGTCATAGATCACAAATGTTTCAAACACGTTAGCTTGCTTTATTTTATTGCCTTTATCATTCTTGTATTGAATATCATATGCACGTCCAAATTTGGCCACATCATACATCAGTTCGTTATCCAAGGTCGCTATATCGTTTTCTTTGTTGAACTCTAGTAACTTAGCGTTTAGCTTGCTATCATCGGGCAAGTCATACTTTAGCGGAACGCTAGTGGTATATCCTGCAACGAATTGTGCGATCAGCTTCCCAAAGTTATGTGCGATCCGATGATCAGCTTTGTTTTTGTCCAAACGGCGATCACCACTAAAGATACCAGCATTACGCCCTTTAGAGTAACCGTCCAAAACTTCTAAGCGTGGTATTTGATTTGTGATGAAGTGGTTTATAATATGGGTCAGCGTCTCATAACTGTTATTTATCAAGTCATCCAAAGAGTTGACCCGATAATGGATATTGCTTTCAACGCTAAAAGGAAATAGCTTATTGTTATCACTTAACCCCACGCCATTCTCAAATTCATTCACTTTTAACATTACATATACCTCTTCAATCTAGCCAGCTCTTCAACTGACATGCTTTCTTCTAAGTGGTCCAAATAGTCGTTATACATTGCATAACGCATACTGTCCATACAGTCATCATCTTTCTTGATAACATCGCCCGTTTTTTCGTTCCAAGCATAGTTATAGATCTCTTTACGAAACTGTGGGCAATCATCATAAACGACTCTGAACTTACCATTATGCATTGCTCCAGCTACGTACTCGATACCGTTCAAGACATTCTTGTTGGCATTCATTGTTCGAATGCCAGCTTGACTCAGATCGTAAATATGTTCGGGGTTGGCGGTATCGCAATAAAAAGGGATGTTCCCAAACCGCTCCTTAATATCCTTTGCCACATCTACCCAATAAGCGATCTGCTCATAACTAGCAGCATGCTCTTCCATTAACGTGTACACGCCGTCACGATAACCCATTACCGTGAATACAGTCTTGTGATTGAACCCCCAGTCAACGCCAACAAAAAAGCGCTCGTATGTTTCATCGAACGCTTGTTGTCTGCTTATTGTCATTGTACGTCTATCAAATTCCGGATAAACAAGCCCTTGACCTGATACCCATAACCCTAAAATAGAACGATCGTAAAACATCCCGGTTGGCGTGGTCGCCTTAAGACCTTCGATATAACTTTGATCAAGCGTTGTATTCTCTTCAAGCGTCAACCACCACTGACTAAAGTCAGTGGCTTGTGAGCCGAAAATCCTTACAGATTTCGAACCACAATTTGCGTAGATAGGGACAACTTATTTGACCAACCGAAATTGTAATCAAACAGCGGTCGTCTAATTACCAACGCCTTTTATGTCCCCAGGTTGCCATAGGGACAGATAAGCTAAGCTAGTTTAGCTATTCCCTTATCAAGAATATTTTTAGCTGCGTTCCAGTCACGAATATGGTGAATACCACAGTTAGGACAAGTCCATTTTCGGTCATCTAACGTTAGTTTGTCCGTCCCATTAGTGCCCATCACAAAGCCACAATCGCAACATGTTTGGGTAGTGTTTCTTGGATTGATTGTGATAAATTGACGCCCATAAAGCTTTGCTTTATAAGCCAACATGCCAAGAAATGTTCGCCAACCAACGTCAGAAATACTAAGTGCCAAAGCATGATTTTTAAGCATATTCTTGCTACGCAACTCTTCGGCTACTACTAAATCGTGGTTCTTGATTAATGCAGTAGAGATTTGTTGGAGAAAATTATGTCTTTGGTTCATTACTTTGGCATGAAGTTTGGCAACTAGCAAGCGTTGCTTTTGGTAATTTTTACTATCGCGTAAAGAACGATGTTCTTTTTTTGCACGTTGTTGCCGTCTAGATAAAATGCGCTGTTCTTTGGCTAATTTACCTTTAATAGTGCGATAATATCGTGGATTAGGAACTATGTTACCTCCACTGTCGGTTAAGAAGTTATCAGTATTAAGATCAATTCCAACATGCCCATGAGTAGCTTTGGCCACTTTAACAAAAGATTCATCTGAAGCTAACTGCATTGATAAGAAGAAGCGATCCGCTGAATCTTTAGTCAACGTCACAGTACCAATTCTAGTCTCGCATATTCTTTTCAAAAGCCGTGCTTGCGAACCGGCAACACGTAACAGTCCGATTTTAGGGACTTTGACATGGCTATTATCTAGAAAACAGACTGTACCGTTAGTTAGCAACGCAGTCTTTTGCCCTGGGTATTGACAATTGGTTTGATAACGCCAGCGATAATTCTTTCGATGAAACTTAGGAACACCAGCGGTGTGAACCTTCCGAAAAGCATTCCAAGCTTTCCGATAGTTCTGAATGGCATTAGCTTTCGTCAAACTATCAATTCGTTTATCTTCTAAGAATTGATAGTGATTAGACATTTGCTTAGCGTTTTGGCGCATAGTTAGTTGCTTAATACGATCCCGAACTATGTCAATCGGTAGCTTAACTCTGCGAAGCTGCATCAGTTCCTTATTGATCGCAACCATTTCGTTATAGATAAAGCGACTAGCGTCACTGTTGATTTTAATCAACTGCTTTTGTTGGTCACTAGGATAGCAGCGCATTTTTAGGCCATAATGATATTTCATTTT
>OFFJ01000839.1_pt1 | contig 24311 bp, 18 predicted proteins | sample 1521261 | NCBI WGS metagenome assembly OFFJ01 (sample SAMEA3504122, study PRJEB24116) | mouse gut metagenome | biome: mouse gut; feature: mouse-associated habitat; material: faeces | place: Denmark | collected 2011 | reverse complement strand
AGGTGACAGGCTGGGAGCGCGCTATCAATGGGCTGCGTGTCGACCTCGACTGCGATATCTATCTGACAGCCCCCCAGTTCGGCATTCCCGCCGCGCTGAACGGCTATGCCCAGAAGATCTCCAGCTATGCGCCGGCAGATTCCGACATCCTGAACGACCAGGTAGTGCTGCGCCCGTTTAACGTGCTTGGCAGCAATGAGTACCTGATCTGTACTTCCGACAATTACATCATCCCCAGCGGCGCGTGCTATATCTACCCCGGCAAGCGGGTCTATCTGTCCCAGAGCGGGAAGTTCAGTGAGGCGGCGGAGTATGCCGGTACCCCGAAGCTTATTGCCCTGACGGAGAACGGCTGCCTTTTTGACCCTGAGCTTGCATTCAGAGATCAGGCGCCCTGGCTGTGGTTCTGCACCTGGAGCGGGGAATTTGTGATCCGCAGCGGCATGCCCCTGCTTTCCGAGGAGTACACGGAGGAGGCCATGGTGAAGAAGGTATATGATGACGAGAGAGTTATCACACTGGATGAATTGCCGGATTGGAAACATTATAGCAGGGATTAGGTGATGCAGTCGGGCCTGTGAAAGCAGGGATTGTTTCCGGAATCCTGGGGCGGCGGGGGTGCTGCCCCTGCTTCTATTTCCGGTTTTATGACGGCGCCTGATTGGAGGCGTTTCTTTGTCCGTTATCAGGTAAGGGGCTGCCGGGAAATGGCCCTGGAATCGAAAAGCTGGGAACATTTGCCGGCCTTAGTGTATAACAAGAGAGCGCTCCTGCGATAGGAAACGAAAAGCGGCAAATGAATGCGCCCGCGAGTATAGAAAAAGCTTGACTCTCAAATCTTACTGATGTAATATTTAAGGATAGATATCCATGGGATGAGGAGGCAGGGAGGAAGCGGTTATACTCACAGGGATGAAATTTGCCGCCTTTGTCCCTGGTTTCTCTCGCCCGTGAGCCGGGCTGCATGGCAAGTTTTGGGGCTGCGGGTGCATATTGCGGAAAAGGAGAAGCAGGTTTATGAAAGACGGCAGGAATTTTATAGTCAACTGCCTGTTGGGAAGGGGCTTGCCCGTGTTTGGAATAACGATGTTTCTGCTGACGGGATGCGGCAGGGAATTTCCGGAGTTTTCGGAGGTGCCGGAGGCTGCGGCGATATCCACAGAGGGCGAAGCATATTCTGATGGAGAAAAAGATTTTGCGGATGCGGAAAGCATTGCGGCAGTATATGAGGACATCTGCCGGGAGGCGGCAAAAGCCAATGTGCAGGACAGCCTGGAAGTGACACGGCGCATTGTCGCCGGGCTCGGAGAGAAGGGCTATGTGGCTGTTGACAGCGAAAATCAGGTGGATATGGCAGGGGCAGGGCAGGTGGCAGCGTTCTGTAAAGCGGTGGAGGAAAACAAAAAGGATAAGCTTACAATCCTGCAGGTTACGGGAAGGGGCTTCCGGAAATTTGATCTGCAGACAGAGGGCGGCGAGGTAAATATCATCAGGGGATACTACCAGTATGGCCAAAACGGACATCTTCAGAACAGAAGCACCGCAGGGTATCGGGCTGACGTATGGCAGTATACGGAAGAAGGGTATTTGATTTTTGAGGGAAATTATTTCTCGGAGGAGAATTATGTGCTGACATTGAGCGGCACATCGGAACATACGGCGCTGCGCGTAATGCCATTGGATGAAAAATGCAGAGAATGGAACAGAAAGTATCTGCTGCCGGTTGGTTATGGGCAGAATAATCTTTTTCTCTGTGATTGGACGGAAAGCGATTACGGAGATCTGGACCTTTATGATATATTTGACAAATTTTATCCTGTGCTGTACGGGGAACCTGTTCCTTATGGCCCGGATGCGGATTTGACGGCGGGGACAGTGTACATGATACCGGAAGAAATATTCGAAAAAGTGATTATGACATATTTCAATATCGATACAAATACCCTGCGCTCCAGGACAAACTATAGTCCGCAGCATGGGGCATACGAATACAGGCCCAGGAGCTTTTATGAGGCAGAATATCCGGATATTCCCTATCCGGAGGTTGTGGGCTGTACGGAAAATCCGGACGGAACCGTTTCCCTCATGGTCCATGCGGTGTATCCTTATGAAAATACTTCCGTGTCATTTTCTCATGAGACGGTGCTCCGGCTGCTGGGAGGGGAGCGTTACCAGTATGTCTCGAATCGGGTGATTTCCGAGGATGGGGATTATGACATCCGGTGGCATTCCGGGAGGCTGACGGAGGAAGAGCGGGAAACGTTTTTTTCCCAATGAAAGGGTATCAATGAGGGGATGCCGATGAAAATGAAAGGATACCAATGAAGGGTTGGCGAAGTTAGTGTATAATTATTATTGGCAGAGGGAGGGAGCACACTAAAAATAAAAGGGAAGCAGAGAAAATCCCTACTTCCCAAACATGCAGAAATCCTTTATGATGTTAACGACTAAGAAAACAAAAGAAGGAGACTGCATGATGAAGACTATTGTAGAGGAAAAACTGGTATCATTCAAGACCCTGGAGCAAAAAATCTATAAATATATGTACCTATGGAGCGGAGCTTACGCGGATTGTGTTGGAGAAGTATGATGATGAGCTGGCTGAAGGAAGGGACAGGAAAGCATACCGCGACAAAGGGAAGCGGGTGACGACCGTGAAGACGGTATTTGGGGAGGTGAGCTATTCCCGGAGGGTGTATGAGACGAGGAGGTGGAAAAAGATACGTGTACCTCCTGGACGAGGCGATGCAGATGGAGAAGATAGGGCTGCTGTCGGCAAACCTGGCAGAGAAGATAGCCATGACGGCAGCGGAGAGCCCATACCGGGTGACGGCAGAGACGATAAGCAGCACCTGCGGGCAGAGCGTGAGCCATGGAGGGGCATGGAACCTGGTGCTGCGCCTGGGGGAGAAGGTCAGCAAAGAAGAGTCCTATGCAGTAAGACAGATGGAAGCCGGGGAAGCAGCGGGAAAAGAGATACTGCCGGTGCTGTTCGAGGAGATGGACGGGGTATGGCTGTCCATGCAGGACGGAAGGCACCAGAAGATGAAGATGAAGAAGCAGGAGATGAAGGTGTTCACGATGTACGAGGGGTGGAAGGCGGAGGACGGGGGCCGCAGCAGCCTGGTGAACAAGACGATGCTTGCAGGGATGGAGAAGAGCGGCGAGTTCCATGCAAAGAGGGAGGCATTGATAGAAAAGAGATACGCGGCAGATGAGATCGTGCAGCGCATACTGAACGGGGACGGCGGAGGCTGGGTGAAGGAGCCGTATGACCCGGACACGATCGTGCAGCTGGACAGATACCATGTGTACCAGGAGATCCTGAGAAAGATTGGTGATAAAAAGGCCCAGAAAGAGATCCGGGAGCTGTTCGACAGCGAGAAGCCGGATGGGATGCTGGAGTATATAAAGACTTATGCCGACAGCGTGGCAAGTGATGAAAAGACGGACAGGCGCAGGAAGAAAGCCCTGGAGCTATATCGATACCTGAGCAACAACAGGGAGGGCCTGGTCCCCTGGCAGAAACGGGGGATAGAGATACCGGCGGCACCGGAAGGGATCGTATACAAAGGGATGGGGGTGCAGGAAAGCCAGAACTGTACAGTGATAACGCTGCGGATGAAGCACCGGAGGATGCGCTGGTCGGCAAGCGGCGCGAACAACATGGCGAAGATACTGTACCGGAAGGAGAACCGGGAACTGGGCGAAACGATAGAAAGGTATGCGGATGGCTTCCTCCCCATATCAGGGATGGAAGATGCCGTCAGGACACTGAGCGCGGCGAAAGCACCAAAGAAAGACGGGAAAGGGAACCCTTATGTGGACAGGATGGGCGGCCACATGCCTCTGCTGGATGCAATGCGGACAGCATCCAGAAAGGCATTCATAGCAGCTTTCGTTGATTGAAAAGTAAAACAAGTCTATATCAGAAATGCAAACTGAATTATCAGAAAACAGAAAAAAATGTCGGACATCTACAAAAAAGAGAAAAGTGCCAATTAGGACTTGACACATACGTCGCCCTGCTGATAAATATGGACTTTGACGGTTTGAAAACCGCCATTATCGAAATGTTGGCCGGTGCGTCTGTAAAAGTAGATGTGACATCCTTCCCAAATGATACGGTCAGCTTTGCAGACAAAGACGATGTCCTGACCTATTTGGTTCATCTGGGCTATCTTGCGTATGACCAGGATGCGGAGTCAGCATTTGTCCCCAATGAAGAGATTAGGCAGGAATTGATTAAGGCTACAAAAAGGAAAAAATGGAACGAGTTGCTTGCCTTCCAACAGGAATCCAATCGTCTGCTGGAGGCCACGTTGGATATGGATGCCCCGGCAGTTGCGGAAAGCATCGAGAGGGTTCATGCGCAGTACGCATCATCGATTCAATATAATAACGAAAATTCCCTCAGCAGTGTACTTACCATCGCATATCTGGGTTCGATGCAATACTATTTTAAACCCATACGCGAATTCCCCGCCGGCAAAGGGGTTGCGGATTTTGTCTTCATTCCCAAAGCCGAGTACAGAGATGACTGCCCATCCCTCGTGGTAGAACTTAAATGGAATGAAAGTGTACGGACAGCGATACAGTAGATTAAGGACAAAGCCTACCCGACCTCCATTGAGCATTACACTGGCAGGATATTGTTGGTGGGCATCAGCTACGATAAGAAGACCAAAAAGCATCAGTGCCAGATTGAAAGATAAGAAAAGCATTAGGAAAGGAAAATCTACTATACAAAATAAAAATAAGTGATATAATAGAATCCAATGACAGGATTCTATTATCATGTATAATAGACGCTAGGAAAAAACAAGCATCCAAAGCCCTGGTGCGCAAGGGCTTTCGATAAACCGGGAGGAAGAACACATGAAACCATACGGCGTAAACGAATTAAGAAGAATGTACCTGGATTTCTTCGAGAGCAAAGAACATCTGAAAATGAAGAGCTTTTCCCTGGTGCCCCACAACGACAACAGTCTGCTGATCATCAATTCCGGCATGGCGCCCTTAAAGCCCTATTTTACAGGGCAGGAGATTCCGCCCAGGCGCAGGGTGACCACCTGCCAGAAGTGCGTGCGGACGGGGGATATAGAGAATACGGGAAAAACCGCGCGTCATCTTACCTTCTTTGAGATGCTGGGAAACTTTTCCTTCGGAGATTATTTTAAGCATGAGGCCATCGCGTGGAGCTGGGAGTTTCTGACAGAGGTGGTGGGCATGGATCCGGAGAGGCTTTATCCTTCCATCTACAGCGAGGATGACGAGGCCTATGATATTTGGACAAAGGAAATCGGTGTGCCGGGAGAGAAGATCACGCGCTTCTACCGGGACGCGGAGGGTAAGTGCGATAATTTCTGGGAGCATGGTGCAGGCCCCTGCGGCCCCTGCTCGGAAATATATTATGACCGCGGAGTTAAATATGGCTGCGGAAAGCCGGACTGCAAGGTGGGCTGTGACTGCGACCGCTTCATGGAGGTCTGGAACAATGTGTTCACCCAGTTCGACAACGACGGCCACGGCAACTATACGGAGCTGGTACAGAAGAATATTGATACGGGTATGGGACTGGAGCGTCTTGCAGTGGTAGTGCAGGATGTAGACACCGTGTTTGACATCGACACCATGAAGGCTATCCGGGACAGAATCTGCCGGATCGCCGGGGTGGAATATGAGAAGGATCCGGCGGCTGACGTATCCATCCGTCTCATCACTGACCACATTCGGTCCACTACATTTATGATCAGCGACGGCATCATGCCCTCCAATGAAGGCAGGGGATACGTGCTCCGCCGTCTGATCCGCCGTGCCGCAAGGCATGGGAGGCTGCTGGGAATTCAAGGGAAATTCCTTGCGTATCTGAGCGAGACCGTGATTCAGGAGAGCAAGGACGGCTATCCGGAGCTGGAGGAAAAGAAGGCTTTCATCCTGAACGTGCTGACGCAGGAGGAGGACAAGTTTGACAAGACCATAGATCAGGGCTTGAGCATTCTGGCACAGCTGCAGGCCCGGATGCAGGAGACGGGAGCGAAGGAGCTTTCCGGCGAGGACGCGTTCAAGCTCTATGACACGTATGGCTTTCCCATGGACCTGACGGAGGAGATTCTTGCGGAGAAGGGCTTTTCCGTGGACGAGGCGGGCTTTGGCGTATGCATGCGCAGACAGAAGGACATGGCCAGAAAGGCCAGAAAGGTCACCAACTACATGGGGGCCGACGTGACGGTCTACGAATCCATCGATCCCGCAATTACCACCTTGTTCGTGGGCTATGACAAGCTGCAGCATGTGTCCAAGATTACGGTGCTGACCACAGAGGACAGTCTTGTGGATGCGCTTACCGACGGTCAGGTGGGAACTGTCATCGTGGAGGAAACTCCCTTCTATGCCACCATGGGAGGACAGAAGGCAGACGTAGGAACCATTACCACCGCAGACGGGAGCTTTCAGGTGAAGGACACCGTCAAGCTCTTGGGGGGCAAGGTAGGGCATATCGGAACAGTCACCGGCGGAATGATCAAGGTGGGAGATCAGGCAACTCTGACTGTGGACGGGGCCAACAGAGGAGATACCTGCAAAAACCACAGCGCCACCCATTTGCTGCAGAAAGCTCTCAGGGAGGTGCTGGGAGGCCATGTGGAGCAGGCCGGATCCTATGTGGACAAGGAGCGGCTTCGCTTCGACTTCAGTCATTTTCAGGCAATGTCCGCCGAGGAGCTGGAGCGGGTGGAAGAGCTGGTCAACGCAAAGATCGGTGAGAACCTGACCGTGGAGACGCAGGTTATGGACATCGAGGAGGCCAAGAAGACCGGGGCCATGGCTCTGTTTGGAGAGAAGTACGGCGAGAAGGTGCGGGTGGTCCGCATGGGGGATTTCTCTGTGGAACTCTGCGGAGGCACTCATGTGGCCGGAACGGCCAGCATTGGGGCGTTTAAGATATTATCGGAGAGCGGCATTGCGGCAGGCGTCCGCAGAATCGAGGCATTGACCGGAAACGGGGTTCTGGCCTACTATAAGGGGCTGGAGCGGACGCTGGAGGAGGCTGCCAAGGTGATGAAGGCAACGCCCGCCACTCTGGTGGAGAAGTGTGAGCATGTGACGGCAGAGCTGAAAAACCTTTCTTCAGAGCTGGAATCCTTGAAGTCCAAGGCGGCGAAAGAAGCCTTGGGGGACGTAATGGACAGCGTAAAGGAGGTAAAAGGCGTCAAACTTCTTGCCGCCAGCGTGGAAAACGTGGATATGAACGGTCTTCGGGAGCTGGGAGATCAGCTGAAGGAGAAGCTTGGGGAAGGCGTGGTGGTGCTCTTGTCCGAACAAAACGGCAGGGTGAACATGATTGCCATGGCTACCGAGGGCGCTCTCGCTCAGGGCGCCCATGCGGGGAATCTGATCAAGGGCATTGCGCCTAAGGTGGGCGGAGGCGGAGGCGGCCGTCCGAACATGGCACAGGCAGGCGGAAAGAATCCGGCGGGGATTGCCGACTGCATTGCTGAGGCGCAAAAAGTGCTGGAAACCCAGCTGGCATAGAAGCAGATAGCTGTTGCCAAAGGGGGTTCGAGGCCTTTTACGAGGTTTTCCGAAAGAACGACAAGTAGAAAAACACCGGGGAATGGAACGCTTTCAGGTAGAGAATCTGGAAGCGTTCTTCTTTTAAATCAAGTCAGGCTACGGAATCGTATATGAGGAGGTGTCAAGGCATGCGGATTGCCGTCTGCGATGATGAGGCTCTATTCAGGGAGGCTTTGCACGCAAAAATACTGCAGGATGGATTTGCTCATGATTATGAGACAGATGTGGAGGAGTATGGCAGCGGCAGAGCATTGCTGGACGCGCAGGAGAAGGGATATTCAGCTGATGTATATTTTCTGGATGTTCAGATGGATCAGGGAACTGACGACGGCATTCGGACGGCACGGGAGCTGCGCCGCCGGGGGGAACGGGGACTGATCATTTATGTGACTGCGTATCTTGACTATGCGCAAATGGGATATGAGGTGAGGGCCTTTCGGTATCTGCTGAAGAATCAGATTCATGACAAGCTCTTTGAGGTGCTTCGGGATGTGAGGCAGGAGCTTTCAGGGCAGGATTTTTTCTTTAAGGCAGGAGGGGAGAGCATACGTATAGACAGACGAGGGATTCTTTATCTGGAGAGCAGACTCCGAATGCTGCGGCTTGTGACAAAGACAGAGGAATACGTTTTTTATGCCGGTCTTGAGGATGTCCAAAGGCAGCTGGGGGAAGAATTTTTACGGTGCCACAAGAGTTTTCTTGTGAATCTGGAGAAGGTGGTGCGCTTTTCTAAAGAGCAGATCGTGCTGGAGGACGGCACAAACATTCCGATCAGCCGCTCCTATGCAAAGAATGTGAGGCAGAGGCTTTTGCTGGAGATGAAGTGAAAGAAATTGCAGAGGAGCTGCATAGGAGAACCTAGGGTTGAGTCTGTGGGAAAGCCGGCGAGGCGAAGGATGGGGCTGCCAAGATTTGCCGGGATGCGGCTCCCTGAACGGTCAGGATATAGAGCAGGCGGGGTCCGGCTTTGAGGAGAAAACGGGAATGGAGGAAATCAGTTTAGCTTTAGCGGGAATCATGGCAATGTGCGCCATGGCGGTGTATAGGAAACAAGGCCATGCCCGGAGCATAATAATCGGTGTGGGCTTTTTTGTGGTGTCCTGTTATATAGACGGTATTTTTAGGATCATTATGGAGAACGGGGCGGGAGACAGCTGGAAGATACCTCTGCAGGCGGTGGGCATTTTCATATCCAAGAGCATGATGCTGGTACTGCTCATTGTGCTGGAGACACTCAGACGCGAGGGACAAGGGGCAGGTCGTCCATGTGAATCGGCCGGGAGAGGCAGTGAAACTATATGTCAGCGGGCCAGGACCTGCTCCGGAGAGCGCCTGAAAGCAGCGGGAGACCAGTTAGGCAAAATGCATTTGCCTCAGGGGAAACTCTATGGGGGAGCACAGGAGGGGGTCAGAGCGAATTCGGGAAGTCTGGAAGAAAACCAACGGGGCTGGGGATACATGGACGGTTTGAACCTTGGAGTCAGTCTTTTTTTCGGGATTCTGGCATGGTGGGGGCAGGGCGTCGGAGAAGGTTCGGCGGACTTTAACAAGGCGCTTTTCTCCATATTTCTTTTGGCGGCGCTGTTAGGGTTTTATATATTCTGCTGGTTTTATAGAGGGGAGCTTGGGAGGAAGACACTGCAGTCAGAATGCAATGCCAGAAGGGCGGAGACCGATATGTATCTGGAGGGCGTGGAGAACCATTATGAGATGACCAGAGAACTCTGGCATGATCTCAAGAACCATTTGAATCTGCTGAACCTCCTTTTGCAGGAAGGGAAGCATGAGCAGATGGCAGATTATCTGAGAATACTGGGGGAGGATGTGGATTCTCTGACGCTGCCTATAAAGAGCGGCAATCTGGTTGTGGACGCGCTTTTGGCGGATAAGGCCGCCAGAGCGAAGCGGGAGCGGATTCAGGTGGAGGTTTCTCTGTGCGATCTGACAAGTCTGACCCTTAGGCCCCACGAGATATGCGGATTGCTGGGAAATCTGCTGGATAATGCGCTGGAGGCCAATCTTCAGGTGAAGGAGGGCAGATTCCTGCGGGTGACCTGCAGAGACAAGAGCGGCTGGTATTATGTAAAGGTGGAGAACGCCCTTGGGAAAAAGCCGGAAAGGGAAGGGGCGGGGACTGCTTTGGAGAGCGGTAAGACCGACCGCAGAAACCGGGTGGGCCATGGGCTGGGACTGCGCAGCGCAGAGCGCATCGTTCACGGCTGCGGAGGCGATATGGTGGTAGAGTCTGGAGAAGGATGTTTTACAGTGGCAGTGCGGCTGCCGAAGGAATAAAAATGAAAGCAAACATGCCAAAACACCCCGAAACTGATAAAAAACAAACCGAAACTGCCAAAAAACCGAAACTGACAAAAAACATGCCAAAACTGACAACTAAAGAAATTATAAGATAGTTTCCTTATAATGAAATTCATGGATGGTGCAAAGGGCATATCCCAATGAACTCTTTATGAAACGGAGGAGACGGATGTGAAGGTATTGAGAAACTGTGTTTTCTGCTTCAGAACCATGTTTCGGTATGCGCCTTGGAACGCTTTTGCGGCCACGTTCTGCTTTTTGGTGTCGGCCACATTTGGGGGAATGCAGGTGCTGCTTCTGCGCAATATTGTGGACGGCGCATTGGCGTATGTCCAAAGGGCGGCGGAGTTTCTGCCGGAAGGGGCCGCAGCGGAAGGCGGGGGCGGAATCGGAATGGTGGCCGTATGGGGCATATTGCTGGTGGCGCTGATGACACAAGGAACTTCACTGCAGAGAATCGGCGCTTACCAGATGGATCTGATGTCCATGAGGCTGATGAAAAGAATGACCATAGATTCGGTGAAGCGCCTGATGGAGCTGGAGTATGCCGCCTTTGAGGAGCAGAATGTGCAGGAGGTCTTTCAGAAAATGTCCGGGGAACCGGAGAACGGGGTGTATAACTGCTGCGTCAGCACTATGTTTGTGCTGCAGAAAACCATTTCCCTGATTGTTTCCATGGGCGTGATTTTTGCCGTTTCGCCGTGGATGGGGCTGGGAATCGCGCTGATCGGAATTCCCATGCTGGTCCTAGGGTATTATGCCGCCGGCAGGAACGCGGCCCTGACGGAAGAGGCGGCAGACGCCAGACGCAGAATGGGGGATCTGAAAAATCTTCTGGTGAACAAGCATGCCGTATACGAGATGAAGCTTTTCGGTGCAGAAAGGTTCTTGACCGGAAAATGGAATCATTACAGTTCCTTATATGCCCGCATGGCAATGAGGGAAAACAAAAGAGTGATGCTGATGGATCTGGGCAGCAGAGTTCTGAACGTGGTATATCTGATCTTTGTGATCAGCATGGCCGGGGCAGGGTTTTTGGCGGGCAGTTTTTCCTTGGGACAGTTTGCGGGGGCGCTGAACGCGGTGGCAGGCATAGGAACGCTTCTGAACGAATGCAGCCTTCATGTGGTGTGGCTGCTGCAGAATGCTATGAGAATTGATTATTACATAGAATTCATGAAGATGAAGACCAGAACGGATCTGGGCCATGTGGCTTCACTGTCACATTACGACATCGCCTTCGAGAACGTTAGTTTCCGCTATCCGGGAACCCAGAGGGATATTCTCAAAAATGTCACATTTTATGTGAAAGAAGGAGAACGCATCGCCTTTGTAGGGGAGAACGGCGCGGGGAAGTCCACTGTGGTGAAGCTTCTCTGCGGTCTATACGAACCCACAGGAGGAAACGTGACTTTGGGAGGCGTGCCAGTGAGAGAGCTGGAGCCTGACCTGCGTTTTCGCCTGCTGGGAGTGGTGTTCCAAAATTTCCAGTCATATCAGCTCACTCTTCGGGAGAACGTGGCCTTGGGCAACCTGAATGCGCTTTTTGAGGATCGAAGACTCATGGAGGCGCTTAGGATGGCGGACGGGGCAGAACTGGCCTTGTCTCAGGAGAGGGGATTAGACCGGAATCTGGGCAAGCTTGAGGAGGACGGGCAGGATCTTTCCAGAGGACAGTGGCAGAGAGTGGCCATGGCGAGAGCTTTCGTATCCGACGCCAGATATGTGATATTAGACGAGCCTACAGCCTCTCTGGACCCCTTGGCAGAGAGCCGCATGTATGAGAATTTTGCACAGATATTCCGGGAGAGGGGAACCATCATGATCTCCCATAGGCTTGCCAGCGCAAGGATGGCGGATCGGATTTTGGTGCTGGACGGGGGCAGGATCGTTCAGGAGGGAAACCATGAGGAGCTGATGGGGGCGGAGGGGCTGTACCGTACCATGTTTCTGACCCAGAGCGTTTTGTACCGGGAGGAGAGGGCATGAGGAAGGCGTTTCGTTATATGGGATATATTTTTTGGGACTGCTTTAAGGCATTTCCCGGTCTGTTCGCAGCCATTATTGTGCTGAACACTGTGGGAGTGGCTGCGACGGTGCTGGAGCCTTTGCTTCTGGCAGGCATTTTGGAGCAGGCGGCGGCAGGGGCGGACGGGGGCAGTCTGGGGAAGGCCATTGTGCTGTACGGCGGCTGTCTGGTCTGTGCCCCGGTGGTCAACTCCTTGTTTCGCGCCTGTTTTAAGATGGCGGGGGTAAAGGGGGAGAAGTATTTTGGCAGCAAACTGGTGGCCTTCTCCGGAAAAATCCGTCTGGAGGCGCTGGAAAATCCGGAGACTCTGGACAAGTTTCATAGGGCTAACGCGGGGGAGAACAGCCAGCTGAATTTTTTCCAGCAGGCGATTCTTGCCACGGGCAATCTGGTCACATGCGCAGGGATGCTGGTCATAATGGGAAGATATTCGCCGGTCTTGATCTTTACGGGGCTGCTTGGACTGATTCCCATGGTGGTGCTAAAGATGTATTTTGAGAAAAGGCTTACATCCATGCGCAGGGAGATGAGCCCCGTGGAGCGACGCTGCGGCTATCTGAGAGGTCTGTTTTCCAATCGGGAAGCCGTGAAGGAAATGCGTGTCATGGGCTTTGGAGACTATCTGGTGGGGAAATGGGGGGAGGCCAACGATATCAAGGTGCAGAAATTCCGGGAGACGGATCTGGATATCCGGAGGAAACAGATGCTTGGGATATTGATCCTGAATCTCTTTTTTGCTCTCAATATAGGAGTGGCATTCTATCTGATGGCGGCGGGAAAAGTCTCTGTGGGGGCTTTTGCGGGCTGCTTATCCGCCTTTATCAGATATGACGGCAGCAATCAGGTGGCTATCGCCATGCTGTTCAACATGATGCATACGTATCATGTGACGGAAGAGTATTATGATTATTTTACCATTCCCACAGAGACGGACGGGCAGCAGGCCTACGAGCCTTTTCAAGAGAAGATCACAGCTTGTAACGTGAGGTTTCGGTATGACGGCAGTTCCGAAGACGCTCTTGCCGGAATGAGCTGCGAGATCAGGAAGGGCGAGCACGTGGTGATCGTAGGCGAGAACGGCTCCGGCAAGACAACCTTCTCTAAACTGCTGACGGGGGCATATCTGCCCGGTCAGGGGGAGATTCTGTATGACGGGCAGAGCACGGTGGACTTAAACCGCAAGGGCTTGTATGAGCATATTTCGGTGGTGCCGCAGGACTTTGTGCGCTACAATTTCTCCCTCCGAGAGAATGTGAGCCTGAGCGATCCGGGAGGGCCGGAGGATGAGGCCGCCATGGAGGAATGTCTTGTGCAGGTGGCGGGGGAGGAGTTTCTCCAGAAGCTGGGAGGGATCCATGTCCAGCTGGGCAGGGCCTTCGGAGGGCAGGAGCTTTCCGGCGGAGAGTGGCAGAAGGTGGCCATCGCCAGAGGCCTTTGGAAGAAGAGTGACATTATCATTCTGGACGAGCCCACCAGCGCCTTGGATCCTCTGGTGGAATACCACATTCTGACGAAATTTGTGGAGATGATACGGAGCAAGACCTCCGTCATCATATCCCATCGGGTGGGAATCTGCAGGACGGCGGACAAGATTATCGTGATGAAGGAGGGGCGCGTGGCAGAAATCGGCGGGCATGAGGAGCTTCTGCAGGCGGGCGGAGAATACGCCAGAATCTGGCGGGAGCAGGCTAAGTGGTATGCTTAAGATTAATCATATACAATGAAAACACGAGATAAAATACGGAATTTAATAATGGGGAGAGTGGGGCGGTTATGGAGAGGAAATGTGGAAATGGGTTCATCAGCATATTGGATCCGGTGGAAAGCTCTTATAAGGAGCGCAGCCGGCCGGCTTTTTTCGCGGATTTGAATCTGGAACAGATCATAGATATGATTTCCCGGAGCTGGGGCGAGAATGTGGGAAAATATTATGCCTATTTTCCCGCGGATGCCCGGTGCGAGGATTATCGCAGAAAAGTATATGGCGATGTTCGGCGGGAGGGCGTCTATGAAGCGCTGTGCCGCTTTATGGAGGGGATGAATGCCCGAAGGGAGGTCTTTGGCAAAAAGGAAGCGGTGGAAGAGAAGGTTCAGAGGGCGGTGTGGCATATTAGAGAGGTCTATGATTATTGCAGCGCCTATGAACAGCTTTATGAGGCTATGGGGAACATGGCGCTGGACTCTCGGGGAATGCTGGAATTTCAGGAGTATCTGGGGCAGTACCTTGCCGGAGAGGAATTCGTCAGTATGTGCCGGGAGGCGGCAGGACTGGAAAAGGAGCTGGGAACCTTTCGGCTGGTGCTGACCTATGAGAACGATAGAATCATGGTCACGGAGGGGGAGGTTTCAGGAGACTATGCCGCTTTTCTGGAAAGGAATTTTCCGGGCCAGAACAAGAGGATGAAGAGTCCCTTCGAGACGGTTCCTGAGCTTATGGAGCTGGAGAAGGAGCTGCTCCGGGTCTTTCAGAAAAAGAGTCCGGATTTCTTTCGGAGGGCGGAGACATTTCATCGGAAATATGAGATTTATGCGGACGAGGTTCTGCTGAGATTCGCTTCGGAAATTAGATTTTACCTATCCTTCTGCTGCTTTGAGCGCAAACTGCAGGAGAGAGGATTTACGTTTTGCGTGCCGGAGGTGACAAAGAGAGTTGGCGGCATAGGGAGCGGGCAGCTTGGCGCTGAGCAGAACGGGGCGGAACAAAAGGGGATGTACGCGGACGGACTGTATGATCTGGCGCTGGCCTGTGCAAGTCTGGGGGATGGCAGAAAAGTCATTAGCAACCGCATGGAATATAGGGACAAGGAGGGCTTCTTTGTGCTGACGGGACCCAATCAAGGGGGAAAGACCACTTTTGCCAGAAGTCTGGGCCAGCTGATCTATCTGTCCAAGATGGGACTGGAGGTGCCGGCCCGCCGGGCAAGGGTTTACCGCTTTACGGATTTGCTGACCCATTTTTCCGTGGAAGAGAGCGCCGAGACGGGAAGGGGAAAGCTGATGGACGAGCTTGAGCGGCTGGCGGACATGATGGTGGATTCCTGTTCAGGAGCCTTCGTAGTGATCAATGAGCTGTTTACCACTGCCGCGAACTATGATGCATGCATTATGGGAAAGCGTGTGCTGGAGCATTTTTTAGCCAGAGGCTGTATGGGGATCTATGTGACACATCTGGGGGAGCTGACCAGAGCCCATCCTCAGGTGGTGAGCTTAAGAGCCCTTTTGAATGCAGAAGGCATCCAAAGTTTCGAGATCGAGAGGGGCACGGCAGCAGAGCACGCCAACGCGCTGGGGCAGGTGAAACAGTTCGGCCTGACCTATGATCAGCTTAAGGAAAGGTTAGGGGGGCAGCGGTCATGAAAGTATATCTTCTATATCCTGAGAGAGAGTGGGCAAATGTGGGGCGCTATGCTGATGACAGAGCCATTATTCAGGATTTGGGGCTAAAGACACTGTTTTTGGCAGCGGCAAAGGAGTTTGAAAAGGAGGACGGCAAGATCAAGCTGGTGCGGGAGGCGGATGTTTTTTTGGAGGATACCATGAAAAAGGTGATGATGGTTCCTCTGAGGACAGAGGAGGAGATTCTGTACCGTCAGGAGATTTTGCGGGACTGTTATCAGAATGAGGAGTTTATCTGCGCGCTGTATGATCTTTCCGGCCGGATTCTCAGAGAATGGGACAGACTGGGGCGCAAGGTGAGCGGGAAGATAGGCAGCCCCACCCCCAGAAGTCTGGTGACAAAGATTCATGTCCTGCAGATGTTTGTGAGCAGTCTGACGGAGCTTGGCAGATTGCTGGCGGCACATGGGCAGAGGCTGCTTTCCAGAGGCCTGAAAGGGCTGCAGGAGAGGCTGGACGCGGAATTTTCTCAGGAGCTTCGCTCCGGTCTGGAGCGGATTCTTAAGGATGTGGCCTTTTATGCAAGCGAGAACGAGCATGAGGAGACGACGGCCGGAAATGTGAGGATGGTTAGTAAGCCCAAAATGGTGCTGGGCTGTAGAATCGGAGACGGGCTGAAGCTGGATGGTCTTTGTCTGCACAGCCTTGCCACGGAGTCCAGAAGATTCCGGCCGTCGGGCGGTGCTCTGGGGCGGGCGCAGGATTATTTCAGTTCATTGACTACGGCGTCTTTTTCGGTTCGGAAGGGTTCATTGCTGCGGGAGCAGGCGGACAAGCTGGAATATGAGCTTGTCTGCTACATTATTTCCAGCTGCGAGCCGTTTTTTGACGCTTTCAGTTCCTTTTTTGATCAGCTGCATTTTCAGGCGGCGTTTTACAGAGGGGCGATCAATCTGGGGCATTACATGGAAAGGTTTCATGTGCAGGGGTGTTTTCCGCAGGTCTGGGAGAGAGGGAATCTGCGCTTTCAGGAGCTGAAGGAGCTGGTGATGGCCATTGAGCAGAGGACGAACCCCGTGGGCAATACCTGCTGCATTGAGGGCAGGCAGCTGCTGGTGGTGACCGGGGCCAATCAGGGGGGCAAGTCCACCTTTCTGCGCAGCATCGGCATCGCCCAGATCATGATGCAGTGCGGGCTGCCGGTGGCGGCGGAGAGCTTTGCCAGCGGTATCTATCCGTCCTTCTTCACTCATTTTACCAGACGGGAGGACAGCGCCATGAACAGCGGGCGGCTTAACGAGGAGCTGAAGCGGATGAGCCAGATCGTAGATCGGCTGGAGGGGGATTCCATGGTTCTCCTGAACGAATCCTTTGCTTCCACTACGGAGAAGGAGGGTTCCCTGATTGCCTATGACGTGATCAGGGCCCTGACGGAGGCAGGGGTGGAGGTTCTGACGGTTACCCACCTGCTTACCTTCGCCCAGAGGCTATATGCGGAATGCAGCGGCACGGCAGGGTTCCGGCGTGTAGAGGGAGAGGAGGCAGGAAAAGGGGAAGGTGCAAAAGGAGAAGGTGCAGGAAAAGGGGAAGATACGGGGATAGGAGAGGAGGCAGGAACGGAGTCTGCAGAACCTCCTTTTCGGGTGGAATTCTTCTGTGCCCAGCGTCTGGAGGATGGAAGGCGTACCTTCAAGATGGTGCAGCACGCCCCGGAGCTTACCAGTTTCGGGCTGGATCTATATGATAAGATCATTCCTGCTCCGAAGTAGTTGCTTTTTTAAATAGTAATGTAGTATATTGTTAATAAGTTGTACAAATGAACCGTTATGGGAGAAAAAAGTCCCCAGTGTGTTCAGATAAAAATTACAGAGGTAGTGCCATTGGTCAGAGAAGTGTTGGGGAGGTGGGAGAAGTTTTTGTGACGGATCAGAGAACGGCGGAGACTGTTGGGGTGACGTAGATGAGCAGAGGAGGGCAATTGAACATGGGAAGGAAGGCCAAAGCAGCTGGGAAGTCCAGAACGATAGAATGGAAATATTACAAAAGGAAAATATTCTTTTTCTTTGTTCCGCTCTGGATCATGATGGGCATTTTCGAGGTGGGGGAGCGGTATTTTACAGGTGTGGTAGTTCAGGAGGCTCTGAATCAGACAGACAGACTGCGCGGATGGCTTTGCCTATTGGCTGCGCTGTTCTTTATGAACTATCTGCTTTCCAATTTTAGCCGGTATCTGTTGAACCGCGCCGTTGAACCTGCCATTATGGGAATCCGGGAAAGACTTTTGACCAATACGATGCATACGGGGTATGCCAATGTGGAGAAGCTAAAAAGAGGGGAGATGCTGACTAAGCTGACTCAGAATCTTGGGACGGTACAGTCTTATGAGGAACAGATATTTCCTGAATTCGTAAGGGCTGTTACCAAAGGCTTGCTGGCATTGGCGGTCTGTGTCTGGATCAGCCCGCTGCTTTCTTTGATTTTATTTCTTAGTGTGCCGCTTATTATCTTGATCAATGTGTTTGCTTCCATACCGGCGAAATCATTGGTGGGAAAAAGAAATACATTGGAGAATCAGCAGAATACATATGCTCAGAATCGTCTGGAAAACATATGCAGCGTGAAGGTCTATGCTCTGGAAGGGAGCTCGGAAGAGGAGTATGGGGGAATACTCGGCAAGCTGCACGGACAGAACGTGAAAATAGCGAATCTGAAGGCGATGCTTACTTTGCTGGACGGACTCAATTTTATTTTGCCTTATGTCCTGATTTTTGGCGGGGCTACTCTCCTTGCCATGAACGGAAAAATTAGCGTGGGAGAGATCGTGAGCTTTACTTATCTGATGGACTATATCACATCCTTGCTTGGAAAACTGCAGTATTATATCTTCGAGACTGCCGAGAAAAAGGATGCTGATAAAAGAATTCAAGAGATTCTGCAGATGGAAGTTCTTCCGAAAGAAACGGAAGAAAAAATTACAAATGGAGATGGGGAGATATCTTTTTGCCATGTGACGTTTGCCTATTCCGGAGAGGAAGCAGCCCCCGTGCTTCGTGACGTGGATCTGTTGATTGGCAGGGGAGAACGGGTGGCCGTGATAGGTGAGAGCGGCAGTGGAAAAAGCACTTTGCTGAAGCTGATCTCAGGTCTTTATCAAGCTACGGAGGGTGAATTGAACGTAGGGAGCGCAAGGGTCGCATACGTGAATCAGGAGAATTTTTTGCTGGAGGCCAGCGTAGCGGATAATATAAGAGGGCAGAATACCTTTTTGAGCGATGACTCACTGCGGGAGGCGGCGAGACGGGCTGGGATCAGCGAATTTGTGGAGAGGCTGCCGGATCAGTACGACACAATAATCGGCAGGACAGGGAAGCTCTCAGGCGGAGAAATGCAGAGGATCTGTCTTGCCCGGGCCTATGCTCAGGATGCGGATATATTGTTGTTAGATGAGCCCACTTCAGCGTTAGACCATGAGAATGAAAGACTGGTATGGGATCAGCTGAGAAATAACAACGGAAAAACAATAATAATGGTTACGCATAGCCTTTTGGATGAAACGGTCTTTGATAGGATATATCGCGTTGAGAACGGAAATGTACGGCAGATCGGCGCTGAGAACGGGGGTGAGATAATTTGAAAAAGAGCGAGGGCAAGAGCGCGGTGAAGAAATTGTCCGGTTACATAAGACCGGTCTTTCTGAAGTGGCTGATCGGGAGTTTGTGTGACATCGTGGGGCTGAGCATTTTTTCTGTGTTGACCGCTTCGGCGCTGGAAGATTTCATAAATGCTTCGGCAAAGATGGAAAAAGCGTTTTTTTTCGCAGGTTTGGGAAAACTTGGGGCTGCTCTGCTTGTGATGTTCGTGTTTGAAGGGTTGTACAAAAGGTGCTTTCTGGAGGCGATTTCTCATGTGAGAATCTCTCTGAGAAGAGATCTTTTCAGAAAAATGATTAGGAGCCCCTATGGAAGGGGACAGGGCGAGAATGTACAAGAGCAGATGGTACACCTGAATCAGGACGTGGAGACTGCGCTGGGGTTCGTGGGGGAAAAACTGATATCGCTTTGCAGCAGCTTCTGTATGTCTGTGGTGGCAGTGGTGTGCATCGGATTGAAAAGCTGGGAGCTTGGGCTTCTCTGCTTTGTGTCGCTGATCCTTATTGTGACAGTGAATCTGGTGTATCGTCCCAGACAGCAGGATGCCATGGCGAAGGTGATAGAACAAAACGGAGAAATCAATGGTGTATTTGCCGATGCGCTGACGGGGGGAATAACCATACGAACCAACGGCTTGCAGCCGTTTATGGCTAGGATTTTTGACAAGAAAGCCGAAGGCTGGTTCGCTGCAAAGAGGAGGGAGCGGAGACTTTATCTGCAGCAAGGCCTGCTGGGAAACGGGCTTTCAAAGGCAACCATTTTAGCGGTTCTGTTCATGGGTACTCTGTTCTGTGCGGACGGGAGATTGCTGGTGGGCAGTCTGTTCTATATGTTTCAGTTCGCGTTGAATCTGGTGGGGTATGCGGAGCAGGTGTGCGGCAGCTTTATGGCATTGTCCAAGTCGTATGCGGGAGTGGACAGAGTCTGCGGGATTTTGGATGCTCAGGACGAGGAAGACTGTTATGGGGAGGACATGGCTCCTGAGGGGGACGTGGAAATAAGACTCAAAGATGTGTGCGTAAAGTATTCGGGCAGAACGGTCTTGGATGGAATCAACCTTGAGGCCGGAATAGGTGACTACATAGCGATTACGGGAGAAAGCGGAGCAGGAAAGAGCACTTTGCTGAATGTGCTGCTGGGTTTTGCAGACCATGAGGGAGAATATCTGATCAATGGGAAAAAAGCCGGCGAGTACCGCAAGGAGGAATTCAGGAAGCTGTTTTCTTATGTGAGCCAGAAGCCGGAATTGTTTCATTGCAGCATCCGGGACAATCTTTTATACGGGAATCCTGACGCTACCGAGGAAGAGATGCGGGAGGCCGCAAGGGCCGCAGGGGCGGAGGATTTTATTGAACAGCTGGAGGAAAAGTATGATACGGTGCTGGAGGAAGGCGGCGGTAATCTTTCCGGCGGTGAAAAGCAGAGGATTTCGGTGGCAAGGGCCTTTTTGAAAAAGGCGCCGATTCTGATCATGGACGAAGGGACATCAGCGCTGGATCAGGAAAAGGAAAATGTTGTAATAGAGTCGCTGGAAAAACTGCGGGAGAATAAACTGGTTCTTGTGGTGGCGCATAGACAGAACATGATTCAGGCGGCAGAGAGACGCTTTGAGATCCGCAGGGCATGACTTCCAAATAATGCATTCTCCTGTGTTTCAAAACAGCTCTCAAAAAAAGTTTTTCTAAAAACTGGCAAATGTCAAGAGTAAATGCGAAAAAATATAAAAAATTTTAAGCGGCCCCCAAAATAGCCGATAAATGCGCCTGAAATAGCCGATCCGCGGTCATATAGCCGAGGATTTTCCGCGGGTAGTTATTGATCCAGACGGTGACAGCTTCGATCACTTCGTCGGCGATCTCGTCAAAGTTCGTCCCCTTCGGCAGCCAGCGCCGGATCATCTTGTTGAGGTTCTCGTTGCTGCCGCGCTCGTATGAGCTGTACGGGTGGCAGTAGTAGAGCTTAGTCCGTGAGCCGTCGCCCAGAGCGCTGCGCTCCATACTGGGACAGTCGGCAAACTCGCTCCCATTGTCCACGGTGATTGTCTGGAATACCAGCGGGAACTTGTCGCCCCACTCGCGCTCCAGATTGTCGAGGGCCTGCACCACGCTGGCCGCGCTTTTGTCTGGGAGCTTGGCTGTGATTTCTTCGCGGGTGAGCCGTTCGGTGAGCACCAGAATGGCAGCCTTGCCCGGTCTGGCACTCACTACGGTGTCCATTTCCCAGTGCCCGAAGGTGGATCGCTCGTCGATTTCCTCCGGGCGCTTTTCTATGCTCTCACCCTTCGGCGGGCGTTTCTGCGCTTTCACTTTATGATATGCGCGTTTTTTATCACCCTTTTGTGGGAGGCTGCCATTCGTGAGCCGCAGAAAAACGCCCTTTTCTATGTAGCTGTATAGGGTGTTGACGCTGATCGAAGTCTTGAAGCTCATTCCGTTGGCCTCGATTTCGCCCAGAACGGCAGCAGGCGAGAGCTTGTCGTCAGCGATCCGGCGTTCTATATACTCGGCCAGCTCGTGATCCTTGCCGAGCTTTATGTCCGCGCCCTTCGCTGCGAGGTTGGCGCGGTATTTCATTTCGCCGAGGTCTGAGCTGTACCGGGTTTCTTCTGTGTAGTCACTGTTCCGGTGCTGATACTCTCCACGCTTCTTTTCGCGGTATATTGTGGAAATATGGACGCCGAGGATCTCCGCGATCTCTTTCGGTGTCTTTTTGTCCCTTAAATGGGCCTCCATGCGGAGTCGGTCGGTTTTACTTAAATGTTTGAAGCGTCTCATGCTTATGCCCTCCATAAATAAAAATAAGGGAGCAGCCGTAGCCGCTCCCGCTTTCCTGTCCCTTAATCATTTTCTTGCAGCGTGCGTTTGAGTATGATATACATTTCCCGCGCAAGCTGTTTTTCGTCGTCGTATGGAGTCAGGGCCCGGATCAATTTTATGGCGTTTAAGAATGTGATATTTTCCAGCTTAGTGTCCCCGGCCTCTAATTTCTGCACCCACCTGATATTTACGCCGATCTGCTCGGCCAACTGCTTTTGTGTCAGCCCTTTGTCTTTTCTCATTTCTTTGATATTCATAGCGTATCACCTCCAAAATGCGCCTTTATCGGCGTGTTTATATAATACGCCTTTATCGGCGTATTGTCAAGCACGTTTCGCATTTTTTCGCAAATAAAAAAGGACGGTTCCCCGTCCTCATTCATCAGCAGGCAGCAGCTCGCAAATTTGCACGTTTAGCACCTTCGAGAAGTAGAGCAGCTCGAAGTCTGGCACGACGCGCTCGCCGGTTTCGATCCGGCTTATTGCCTTTTGGTTCAGGTTCAGCCCGGCGAGCTGGAGCTGGGCCGCGAGTTCTTCCTGAGATAGTCCGGCAGCCTCCCGGCGTTCCTTTATTTTTTGGCCGGAGGCGTTGGCTCTGCCGTCGGTGTATTTGTATAGTTTCATGGCGTTGCGCCTCCTTTTTTATCCCAAAGATAGGTAGACAGCATATTGACTTTAGCATGATTCATCGTCTATAATTATCCCAAACATGACTAACGCGAAAAAACGCAAATAAAAAAGTCATGGAAATGGAGGTTTAATTTACATGAGTAAATCAGAGAAAAAAGCCGGGCCGGGCGAGGGAAAAAACGGCAAAAAGAAGTGGATCATTGTTGGCGTTGTTGTGGTTTTGGTGTTGGCCGCTGCTGTCGGAGGGAATAAGGGCAGCGATCAGACGGCGGGCACTCCGAGCTCGGAGCCGCCCACTCAGGCAAGCGCCCCGGCAGAGTCGGAGCCGTCCGCAGCAGAGCCGGAGCCGAACACGAGCGCGAAGGTGGATGCGCTGGCACGCGAGGCGAAGGACTCCGTGGCAGGGGACGTCACGGAGGAAATGAGGGACGAGGCCGTGGCGTTCATTGTAGAGCATTACCCTGATTATTACGGCGATAATGAGACAATGGAGCGGGCCATGTTCTACGGCTTCTGGCTGGAGTACGCATACGACGGCGACGAAGGGGCCCGTAATTATTACAATCTCGGCATGGATATGGAGCAGGCCGTGAAGTATGTGTACCGCGGAGCAGAAAAGGCAGAGGACGAGGCGACGAAGGAAAACCTCACCCAGATCAAAGAGTCGCTCGAAGCAATCGGGCAGACGGTCGAATAAGGCGCATTGAGACGCAAAAAGAGGCCCGGAGGGTAAAACACCCGCCGAGCCTTTTTCGTTGCTCTGGGAGCTTGTGTGAAGCTCTCAGGGCCTTTTATTCTGCTGTCGCCTCCGGCGCTGCTGCTGGTACGGCTTCGGCCGCGATCTGCTGCACGGCCGTGGCTGCGATCGTAGTTGCTACGCTTGCAGCTGTCGCCGCTGCGGTTGTCGCTGCGGTTTTGTCAGCCTCCGGCGTCTTGATTTCGCGGCATACCTGCTCGATCTTGGTTTCCACCCATGCGTCAAAGTCGCCGTAAATCTCGCCCAGCGCATTGACGGCAGCGTCGCCGAGGATCTCCAGTGTCTTGTCCTTGGCCTTGTTGAAGGCTTCGATCTGTTTCTCCTTGGTGAATTTGCCCTCAGCTTTCAGCGCGTCGGTGAAGGTCTGGGCCGTATAGGTGACGGCCTGCGCCACCGCGTCGGCCGCCATGTTCATGTACTTGGCCGCGGTTTCGTTGTCGAGCTCCTTCTCGATCTGGGCGGTACGCTTTTTCAGCAGCGCCACCAGATAGGCCCCGCCCGTTGTAATGAGCAGGCAGAGGACAGGCACGCAAGCGTTCACGATCTGCTGCATTGTTTCATTCATGGCGATCCCTCCTTAGATTAGTTTATTGACAATTTGCTGCACGGCTGCGTAGTTGTAGCCCGCTGCTTCCAGCCGCTTTCTGCGGTCGGCTCCGTTGCCCCATTTACCCGCGATCACTTCCTTGGCGATCTCGGTGTTGGACTTTTTGGCCTTCTGGCCGGAGAGCTTCGCATTGACGGCGCTCTGCACGGCGTCGTAGTCATACCCGGCCGCGGTGAGGCGGCTCTTGCGGTCGGGCCCGTTTCCCCACTTGCCAGCCAGTACCTCGTCTGCCAGCTGCGCCACGGTCTTTTTGCCGGTGCTCCCTGCGGGTTTGCTGCCGGTGTTTCCAGAGCTGGCCGCACCGCCCTTGAATTTCGGCAGGCCATAGCCGCGAATATACCGGCCATTCACCTGCATGGTGCGGCGGCCCACGGCGTCGCTCATGTTGCCCTCGATCACCTTCATGGTGGAGCCGCTCACGCTTTCCACAATGCCGACGTGATCCGGCCAGCCGGTATTGTCACCCGCGCCGGAGTCGTCCCAGTCGTAGAAGATAACATCACCGGGCTGCGGGGTGTGGGCGTCGTTTTCCTGCCATGCGCCGAGCTTCTGGAAAAGCTGGATCATTTGCCCGCACCCGCACTCGGTCGGGATAA